>Ga0070734_10000076_pt1 | contig 274484 bp, 204 predicted proteins | sample Coa_R1_8_FD_66444 | JGI IMG/M metagenome (GOLD analysis project Ga0070734, IMG submission 66444) | Surface soil microbial communities from Centralia Pennsylvania, which are recovering from an underground coalmine fire - Coalmine... | ecosystem: Environmental > Terrestrial > Soil >...
GGCTCCGGGGCCAAAACCTTGGGCTGCGCGGGCGCGGTTTCGGCTTCTATGGCCACCACCACTTTGTCGGTGATGTTTTCGATGATGGTGATCATGGATGCCTCAAGCGCCAGGATCACGGCAGCGCGCACCTGTTCCCGATCGATGGGTTTTGGAGGAGCAGGCGCAGCAACCACGGGCAGCGGTTTAGGGACAGCCGCTTTGGCGGCGGTCTCACCTGTCGATTCGCGCTTGGGTCCTCCACTCACTTCGGGTTTCTCAACCAGCGGCTGTAAAGCCCCAAGGAGGACGCTGGCCTCAAACGGCTTGCGCACAAAGCCATCGGAACCCGCGGATTGCGCGCGCCCTTCATCAAATGCAGTCACCGGACCAGCAGTCAAAATGACCTTGGTTTGCGGATACTTGCCACTGGTCTTGACGTATTCGCACACCTCATATCCGTTGCGGCTGGGCAGAGAGATGTCGGCGAGAACCAGATCCGGCGCCAAATCTTTCAGGCGAAGCAGCGCGGTTTCCCCGTCGGTGACTGTGGCAACCTCATACCCTTCGTCGCGGAGAATGCGTTCTCCCATGCGCTGGGCGTGCGGGCTATGGTCGGCGAGGAGGATCCGGGTCATTGGTTTGGCTGCGTTCCCTGGGGCTGAGCCACAGGCTGGCCCTGCGCAGGCGTCTGGGCCGCCGCCGGCTGGGCGAGATTCTGAGCCTGCTTCTTGCGAGCCTCTTCTTCCGCTTTCCGCTGCTTTTTGGACTTTTTGATCAGATTCTGGTGATTCATGGGCAGCGGCTGGGCGCCGGCTGTGCCGGCCGGCTCCGTCGCGGGCGTAGTGGCGGAACGAGCGGCGGAGCCGTCACCAGTTCCCGCCGCGCTCTGGGGGCCAGCGGGGGCGGTTGCTGCTGCACCCGGGTTGGCGCGGGCATCGGGTTTCGTATCAAGTGCGGTTGGGTCACTGACAGTTCCGATAGTCACGTCGGAGGTGCCGCCGGTGGTGGGTGTCGTGGCCGTGGCAGCGGCTACCGGAACGCTCAACGGAACCGAAGGACGCAGGGACGTCATCATAGGAGTGCCGGATCTCGCCGCCATGCGCGTTTCGGGGCTGTGGCCGAAAGCGTCCATTACCTCGCGCCGCAAACCGATCTTTTTCCGGTTTTCCTCTTCGTATTTTTGCCAAGCGTATCGCGTGGCATCGGCTTCCGGCACGGGGCGGTTCATGGCTTTCAGCTGGTCAGCCGCTTCTTCGGCATGTGCACTGAGAGGATAGTCCTTGACGATGCGCGTGTAAGCGGCGGCAGCGCGGTCTTCGAAGCGGTCCCCCATGCGATGGTAGGCATCGGCGAGCATCCACAGGTTTTCGTCGCCCTGGCTGAAGAGGGGATACTGATCGGCAATGTACTGCAGCCGGTTGGCGGCGGCCGGATAGCTACCCTTGCTGAAATAGAATTTCCCGGTCGCGTACTCGCCCTGCGCGAGCACTTCCTGAATGTTTCGCAACAACTGCTGCGCATGAGGCGCAAATTTGCTGTTGGGATAATCGAGCAGCAACTGGCGGCATTCGTCTTCGGCGCGATGCGCCTGGTTGGAGTCGCGGTCCGCTTTCTCCATCTGGCGGTAATGGATGGTGCAGACCTTTTCCTGCGATTCGGCAGCCTCTTCCATGGTCGGGTAGAACAGCTTGAAGTCTTTATACTCGGCTTCCGCCTGGGCCCAGGCGTGTGAGCCGCCCTCACGGTACCAGCTGTCGGCGATGGCGAGCTTGGCTTTTGCAAGAAACTCGCTCGTGTCGTAGGTGTTGATCAGCGTGTTCAAGGTGATGCGCGCCACTTCATAGCGGCCATGCTCGATGTCGTCGATGGCCTTGTCGAACAGGACCTTGTCGGGCTGATCGGTTTTTTTGGTAATGGGGTCCTCGTACTTCTTCTTCTTGAACGGCCAGGTGGCCTGCGACGCCACGCAGAAGACAGCGGCGAGGGCGACGATTCGATAAGTGCGATTGAGACTCACGAACATATATATTTTCCTACACCCTAAGGGTGGACGCTTCTTCGGCCGCGCGTTGCATCTGCAGTACCGCCGCGGCGGCATCGGGCGTGTGAAAGATCGACGACCCTGTCACGATCCAATCACACCCGGCGCGAATGGCGTCCGCCACATTTTCCAGCGTGATTCCGCCGTCGATTTCGATGGGCAATGGCAAGCGCCGCTCCTGCCGCTTCCGATCCAACTGGCGGACCTTTTCCAGGGCGTGCGGAATAAAAGTCTGTCCTCCAAACCCTGGGTTGACACTCATAATGAGCACGTAATCCGCCACGGCGAGGATGTCATCGAGCATGGCGACCGGGGTGGCAGGGTTAATGACGACGCCGGCCTGGGCTCCCTCGTCCTGAATCATACGCAGGGTGCGGTGCAGGTGGCGGCACGCCTCCTGGTGAACTGAAACCTGATCAGCGCCGGCCTGGATGAAAACGGGGGCATAGCGGTCCGGGTCCTCAATCATCAGGTGGACATCAAGGCGGCAGCGGGTAATTTTCCGAATGCTTTCTACGACCGGCGGGCCAATGGTGAAGTTAGGCACAAAATGGCCGTCCATGACATCGAGATGCAGCATGGAGGCGCCGCCCCGTTCCACGCGCGCGATCTCTTCGCCAAGGCGGGCAAAGTCCGCAGCGAGAATCGACGGAACTATTTGCACTGTTCAGCCTGTGGAAAACTACATCATTTTAACATAGCGGGGAGAATCGATTTGAGCCGCGAATGGACGCGAATACACGCGAATGGATTGAGGGAACCGCGAATCAATGGGACGTGTCTGGGGCGCGAATGACGGCAGCGAAGAAGCCGTCGCCGGGTTGGAGACCCGGAATGCGACGCATGATGCTGGCGGGATGAAGGCCAAGCGCCTCGATCACGGCATCATTTTCTTCGCGCTCCAGCGAACACGTGGAATAAGCCAAAAGGCCGCCGGGGGCCAAAGCGTCGAGGGCGTTGCGTAGGAGGATAACCTGGCGCTGGTGGAAATCTTGGAGGTCGGAGGGCTGAAGGCGCCATTTGATTTCCGGATTACGCGCGAGAGTTCCGGTGCCGGAGCAGGGTGCGTCCAGGAGTATGCGATTGAAGACGGCGCGGAACGGGAGCGGGCGGGTAGCGTCGAGATGCAGAACGGCGGCGTCGAGCGATTTCAGCATCGTGACCCGCTTGGCGTGGAAGTCGCAGGCAACCGCCCGGATGCCGGATTCGAGCGCTTGCGCGGTCTTGTTACCAGGGGCCGCGCAGAGGTCAAGAAAGAGTTGGCCGGGGGCAAGGTCGAGCAGCGGCACGATGGATTGCGAGCCGATGTCCTGGATGCGGAAGCCGGCCGGTTGGCCCGCAACCAGGCGGTAACAGCCAGGGATATCCGTGTCGGCAGCGGTGATTTCGGGGGGTAAAGAGGCTCCGGGTGGAAGGCGGAAGTACGTTTCGGGCGGCTCGAGATTGGCACGGGCGATGAGCGGCGTGACTTCAGGGCCGAAAGCGCGATCCCAGTGCTCGAGCAGCCACGCGGGGTGAGAGAGTTCAGTGGCACGATCGGGCCAGGCAATTGGGGAACGGTCAACCTTACGAAGGACGGCGTTGGCGAATCCCGTGGCAGAGCGGAAGCCGCTATTTTTCACCAACTCTACGCTTTCGCCGACGGCGGCGTGGGGCGGTACCCGGTCGAGGTAACGCAATTGATAAATGGCCATGCGCAAGGCGAGGAGCACCTCGAAATCCAGCTTGCGGACGGACCGGCCCGAGTAATGAGAGACCAGGAAATCAAGCTGCAATTGATAACGGAGGACACCGAAGACAATTTCCGAAGCGAGGGCGGCATCGCGGGAATTAAGCGGGGCTGCGCCGGACAGCAGAAGGTCGGAAGCGTAGCCGCCGCGGCCGACTTTGCGGAGGGTATCGAAAGCTAAAAGGCGTGCCGGAGACAAAGCTTGATCCTAGTCTGCTTCGGGGTTGTCGTGATGCATCTTGCGCACAGTAATGATCACAGGAGGACATTCGTCAGCATGAGCGGGCAACGGCAGCGGAGCCGTTGGGCGACCGCCTTTCGCGCCGGCAATCCAGCGCTCCAGTACGGCCGCGGTTGCGTTGCGCGTAACAAGCAGCAGCAGATCGAAAGGGAAACCGACATCTGATATTTCCCCGAGTTTACAGGCTTGAGACCAGTCGGCGTGTGTGGTGTCGATCGCGCCCGAGCCCTGTGGCCACCAACCGGGCTGATCCTGACGGCGTGCCAGAAGCCACAATGCCGTACCGGGTGGGATGCGCGCCGAGCCGCGGACCATGCAAGTTGAACCCACGGGAGCGTTGGGCGAAGGCTCTTGCACGCTGACGAACCACTGGCCCGCCCGTGCAAGCTGTTCCGAGCGGGCCCGTTGCTGACTATGCCGCTTGAAAGCAGAGGGAATGAGCGCCTTCACCCGCTCTTTCCATCTGAAGCGAACACGCCGGTTGTAGTTCTGCAACCACCAACCGTCTCCGAGCGGATCGAACGTGGGCGCGGTGCTACGCTCAAAAAATGCTGTCTTCTCGACGACATCAACTAGGTCGAACATGGCATCGGCGCGGAGGAAGCGGAAAAGGTCGTGGATGCTCGGGATGTGGATGTCATCCAGGATCAACAAGGCGTGTGCGTCCAGGCTGGGGTAGATGAAGTAGTATTCCAATTGCGGAAAGGGAAAGGCGTGCGGCCCGTCCAAAAGTGCCGCCTGGATCTTGTGTCGAAATTCGTATTTGGCGAGCGTCTTCTGTGTTGAGCCCACGACGAAGCGGGTGGTCGCAGACTCGAGAAGTGGCGACGATCGGAGGGGCGTTATTCCGTCGTCGAGCGTGAATACCGTGTGATCACCGCTTAAATGCGAAAACAACAGTGTGCTGGCACCGCAGCCCGTTTCGGTCGAGTGCTGAATTGGGCGTTTGGCGAGGTGTCGCGCCATAGCGCGTATGGCTTTTTCTGAAAGCGTACCCGACCCGTGAAGTAGTGGTGCGGCTCTCACGATTTCCGCCAACAACTGTTCGGTGATCAGGCGCTCACTCATAGTCGGGCGGTGTCCCAACATAATCAATTTGGGGAGCTGGAGAAAACGCTGCGAGGCAAGCCGGGCGATGCGATTCATCGCTTTCAGATGATTTGGGGCGGCGATCGCGGGGCGTGGCGCTCCCGGACAGCAGAAGATCGGAAGGGTAACCGCCGCGGCCGACTTTGCGGAGGGTATCGGAGGCTAAAAGGCGCGAAGGAGACAAAGCGAAGGACCTGTGGCAACTATAGCCGATTCGGGAAACGGAAACGGTTCGTGGGGCGGGCACCATCCGGGCCGGGCGCGGGTGATTTGTCGAGCCAGGGGTTTGGCGCAGTCCTGGCGCGGCGTATACACGTCGCGGCCGCAGGTCACCTTGAGTGGAGCCCAGGTTTGGGGAATTTCACGGCCGATTTCATAGGACGCGGCGGCGAGAACGCGGTTGCATTCGAAAATGCGCCATCACGAAAGGCTCCAGACTACAGTGGTTTCGGCAAGGGCTGCCGGGCGGGGCGCTCATGGGACGTACTCACTATAATCAAACTGTGGAGCTCGAGAAGACACTGCTGCGCAAAGTGGGCGAGGCGATTCATCGCTTTCAGATGATTCGGGACGGCGATCGCGTGGCGGTGGCGCTATCGGGGGGCAAGGATTCTCTAACGCTGCTGGAAGCCTTGCTGCTACTGGCCAAGCGGGCACCGATCGAGTTTTCGGTCTGCGCGTTCACGGTGGAACAGGGGAAGTTTTTGCGGCCCATCGAGCCGCTGGGGGATTACCTACGCGAGCGCGGCATTGCGTGGACGTATTTTCGTGATAACCCGTCGCTGCGACTGCTCGAAGACCAACCGGACCATGGCTGCGACCTGTGCAGCCGGTACCGGCGGCGTGCAGTATATGAAATCGCGCGGAATCTGGGCGCGAATGTGATTGCCTTCGGGCACACGGCGGACGACTTTTGCGAGGCATTGCTGCGCAATACACTGTTCACGGGCAAATTGAGTGCATTACCGGCGGTGACGCATTCCCGAGACCTCGAATTCCGGCTGATCCGGCCGCTGGTTTTCGTGACGGAAGACGTTACTACGGCATTTGCGCAATCCATGGGGGCGCCGATTGTGCCATGCGGGTGTTCTCAAAGGACAGGGACCGTGCGGCGGTCGCTGCGGCAGATTTTCGCGGAGCTGGAGAAGGAATATCCGCACCTGAAAGAGAATATTCTCTCGGCTATGGGGAATGTGGATGGGAGCCGGCTGCTGGATCCGAGGTATATGACGCAGTCTGCCCCGGAGAAGGCGTTTCCAATTCTGGGGGATTAGGTTTCAGGTGTCAGGTGCCTGGTTTCAGCGAACCTGCTGTCTGCTGGCACCGGAAACCGGACACCTGGAACCGAATCCGGGAACCCTAGTACGCCGCGTACGTATTGAACAGCATGAGGACTGCCGCGTTTCAGGAAGCACGGCGGGAGCAGCAGAGCTTACTCGCACCGCTTGAGAAGCGCTGCCTGCTATGGCTGGCGCGCCATGCGCCGGCGTGGATCCATTCAGATCATCTGACGGCGCTGGGCCTGGTAGCGCTCTTGGGGGCAGGGCTGAGCTTCTGGTGGGCGGGATCGAATCCGCTAGCGCTGTATTTGGTGGTGGTTTGTCTAGCACTGAACTGGCTGGGCGACAGCCTGGACGGGACGCTGGCCCGGGTGCGCAACCGGCAGCGGCCGCGATACGGGTTCTACGTGGATCACGTGGTGGACGCATTTGGCGCGCTGTTCCTGTTGGGAGGGCTGGGGCTTTCCGGTTTTATGAGCGAGCGGATCGCGCTGGGCTTGCTGGTGGCTTACCTGATGCTGTCGATCGAGGTGTATCTGGCGACGTATGCGCTGGGCACGTTTCACATTTCGTTCTGGAAATTCAGCCCGACGGAACTGCGCATATTACTGGCGATCGGGAGCCTTGCGCTGCTGCGGCGGCCGGACGCACATCTTGCGGGCACGGACTGGAAGCTGTTTGACATCGGCGGGGTATGCGGCATCGCCGGCATGGGTGCGATGCTGCTTTTTGCCACGCTAAAGCACACGGTGGCCCTGTATCGAGCCGAGCGCGTGCGGTGATTACGCTTTTGCGATAGCCGACGCGGGTTCGGCGCTGCCGGCATTCGAGTCAAACAGATACCCGAAACCACGAACGGAGCGGATGAGAGCGGGCGTGGTGGGATCGGCTTCGACTTTCTGGCGCAGGCGCAGGATGTGAACATCGACGGTGCGGTCGGTGACGGCTCGGTCCACGCCCCAAACGTAATCGAGCAACTGCTCGCGACTGAAAACGACACCGGGGCGGCTCATGAGAAATTCGAGCAGCCGGAATTCCGTGGCGGTCAGGGTGAGTGTTTTGTTGTTGAGGCGGACGCGACAGCTGTCGCGGTCCAACTCCAGACCCTCGCAGCGCAGAATGCGGCTAGGCGCGGCTGGCGCACGAAGCTGGCTGCGGACGCGGGCGATCAACTCGCGCAGAGAAAAGGGTTTGACGACATAGTCGTTGGCGCCGAGCTCAAGGCCGAGAATGCGATCGCTTTCCGAAGCGCGGGCGGTCAGGAAGATAACGGGAATATGGGCGAGTTCGGGGTTCGACCGGATGCCGCGGCAAATCTCGATGCCGTCGGAATCAGGCAGCATGATATCGAGAATCACGAGATCGGGCCGCTCACGGCGACAAAACTCGAGAGCACCGCGACCGGTGGGGGAGCCGGCGAAGCGAAACCCTTCTTTTTCAAGGTTATACTTCAATAGCGCAAACAGATCGGCATCGTCCTCGATCAGGGCAACCGTCTTCATGTGCACCTCGTCCAGAAGATAACCTTTCTATTGTTACAAAACGATTACGGTTTGGTGAAGTGTGAATAAACTTATGCAGGTCTAGTACTTAGTGCGTCATCGCGTAAACAATGTAGTTGACGCCGATGCGGAGGCCGAGGTCGGAGAACTTAGCCGGGTATTCGGGATTGTCGGCGTGCTCCCAGGAGTCACCGAGGTCCATATTGTGGCAGATGGCGACCATGAGGCGGCCTTTGTCATCGAAGATGCCCTTCCAGTCGGCCTTGATGCCGTCCTGTTCGTAGGTCCGGCCGCTGTTAATGAATTGCGCGCCCGGCACCTGGTAGCGATCGTCGAGATCATAGATCGTGTGGAAGATCTGGTCACTATTTTGAAGGTCGACGATGGGGCGATCGGGGAAAACCTTTTTCATGCTGGCGTTGAAAACTTCCCATTCGGAGGTTCCATGGAAATCGTCGCACATGAAGAAGCCGCCGCGCATGAGGTAGTCGCGCAGTTTTAAAACCTGGCTATCGGTGAGCTGCCAGTAACCGACTTCGACGGCGTAAAGAAATGGCCAGTGGTAGACTTCGTCACCGTCATCGAGATTGACGCATTGCTCGACGGAGCGGGCGTGAATGCGCGTGAGGCGGCGGACGGCCGCGGAGAGGTGCCGGTCGGACCGCGGATAATCGATGGTCCAGTTCGCGCGGCCGTTCTGCCAATCGGGATTGCCACGCAAACCGCGCACGGGTATGGCGGGATACATCAGCCGCGCGAATACCCATTCCGATTTCTCTTTGTAATCGGGGGGAATGGGAAAGCCTTCGTACTCAACCCCGGGATATTCTTTCCACGGGCGCTGGAAAGCGTAGAGCCCACCGAGGAGAGAGACGCCCAACGCGCCGGCAACCAGAGAGTTTCTCAAACGCATGGGCCCAAACTACTCCGGTTTCAGAATAGCATGGCGGAAAAAATGGCCGGTTGGTCAGCGTAGCTTCATGGGCGCGCCGCCGGCGTCTTTGCTTCGCTGCGCCGCGTCCATGAACGCGAAGATTTCGAGCGTCTCCTCGTTAGGGAACGGCGGCTGTTTGGTTTCGAAGAACTTCACGATTTCGACGACCAGAGGGTGATAGCCGTCGCTGGCTTTGGGATCGCTCTGATTCACTTTTTCCTCGGGGCGGAAAACAACGGCGCCGAAGTGACTATAGGGGCGAATGGCTTCGACGGTGCCGAGCCTGCCGCCCTGCCATTTACCCACCATGACGTCGTGGTCGGGGGTTGTCGTGCGTGTGACCTCTTCGCATCCGCGGCCCATCAACGTGTAGAGAAGCTCAACAGCGTGAATGGCATACCAGGAAAGATCGAGCTGGTGATGAGGCTCGAGCGGCCCGGGGCCCCACGTGATTGCGCTGGTGATATCGGGAAACTTCATGCTGGTTGCCGTTTCCGCGAAACGAAGAGATGACGCGCTGAACCACGGGACGCCGGCAGCTTTGGCGAGCCGGGCGATCTCACGGGCATCATCTAACGTCGAGGCGAGAGGTTTATCGATGAACACGGGTTTACCGGCGGCGATGACGGGCTTGATCTGGGCCAGGTGAACGCGGCCGTCGCCGCTTTCGAGCAGGACACCGTCCACTTTACGGCAGAGGGTGGAGATATCGGAGACGAACTCGATTTTCCATTTTGTTCGGAGTTCATCGGCGAACTTATCGACGCGCGTACGGCTGGATTCGACATCCGGACTTCCGCCCTTGAAGGCCGCGACAACACGGGCGCCGGGAACGTAGTCGGGGGAACTGGGATCGTTCAGCATCTCGGTAAAAGCAGTGACGTGCGAAGTATCCGTGCCGATGATGCCGAGCCGTATCTCCGCGTGCGCACAAACGGCGCCCAGGAGCAGGATGAAGAAGAATTTCATTGTGGGCATTGTACACTGAAATTTTAGGTGGACCTTTCAACTCCGCTCACTTACGTCAAAGGCGTGGGGCCCGCGCGCGCAGCGATGCTGGAGTCGAAGGGACTGGTGACGGTCGAAGACCTGCTCAGCTACGTTCCATTTCGCTACGAAGACCGTAGCAACATGAAAAACATTGCGCAGCTTGCGCCCGGCGAAATGGCGACGGTAGTGGCCGAAGTGCGATCGGCGCGGGTGGCGGGATTCCGGCGGCGGAACTTAGGCCTGTTCGAGGCATCGTTCACAGACGCTTCGCGATCGATTCTGCACGCGAAGTGGTTTCACGGCGAGTACCTGGCGAAAACGCTGGAACCCGGGCGACGAGTGGCGCTGTTCGGGAAAATCGAGTTCGACAACTACACCGGCGAGCTCGCCATGGTGCATCCCGAATTCGAGCTTCTTCCGGACGACGACGAAGATGCTGACGCCGCGCTCCACGTGGGCCGCGTCGTGCCGGTTTACGAAGCGATTTCCAAGGTGAACACACGCGCGATCCGCACCATTGTGCACCGCGCGCTGGGCCAGATTCCGCCGGTGGAGGACCACTTGCCGGAAAGCCTGCGGAGTCGATTCAAACTGATGGATCGCTGGACGGCGATCCGCCAGATGCACTTTCCGCCTGCGGATTCGGACTTGCGCCTTTTGAACGCATTCCGCGCGCCGGCGCAGTTCCGCCTTATTTTCGAAGAATTTTTTTGGCTGGAGTGCGGGTTACTGGTTCGCAAGGGGAAAGCCAGGGAACAAGCAGGTATCGGTTTTGAGTTGACGGATCACGTGCGAGAGCGGATCAAAGCCATGCTGCCCTTCAAGCCCACCGGGGCACAGAAGCGCGTGCTGGGCGAGATTGCGCGTGACATGGCAGCACCGCGGCCCATGCACCGGCTGCTCCAGGGAGATGTGGGAAGCGGCAAGACGATTGTGGCGGCCGAAGCCGCGGTAATAGCCATCGAGAACGGGTATCAGGTGGCAATGCTGGCGCCGACCGAGATCCTGGCTGCGCAGCATTTCTCGTATCTAAAGCCACTGCTGGCAAAGCTGGGCTATGTGGTGGTGCTGCTCACGGGATCGTTCAGCGATCGGGAAAAGGGGCAGCTCAAGAAGCTGCTCGCGGAAGGCCTGGCGCATGTAGCCGTAGGCACACATGCACTGCTGGAAAAGAACGTGGAGTTCCGCAAGCTGGGGCTGGCGATTATCGACGAACAACACCGGTTCGGGGTGATGCAACGGTTTAGCCTGGCGCACAAGGGCGTTTCTCCGGACGTCCTGGTGATGACGGCGACGCCGATACCGAGGACGCTGGCACTGACCGTCTACGGAGATTTGGATGTGTCCGTGATCGACGAATTGCCTCCGGGGCGGCGGCCGATCATCACCAAACATGTCACGACGGATCGCGTGGAGAGCGTCTACAGTTTTCTGAAGAAACAGGTGAGCCATGGACGGCAGGCGTACGTGGTGTACCCGGTGATCGAGGAATCGGAAACGCAGGCCATGAAAGCGGCGCAAAAAATGCACGGCCATTTGGCGCGCGAGGTTTTCCCGGATCTCTCGGTAGGGCTGCTGCACGGGCGCATGGGGGCGGCCGAAAAAGATGCGGCCATGGATCTGTTTAAGCGGGGGCAGACGAATATTCTGGTTTCCACAACGGTGATCGAGGTTGGAGTAGACGTGCCGAACGCCACGGTGATGGTGATCGAGCAGGCGGAGCGTTTCGGGCTGGCGCAACTGCACCAGCTTCGCGGCCGTGTTGGGCGCGGCGCCGAGCAGAGTTACTGTGTGCTGGTGACCGACCGGGTGAACGATGCGGCGCGGGAACGGATTCGAACGATGGTGAATACCAACGACGGTTTCGTGATCGCCGAGATGGATCTGAAGCTGCGCGGGCCCGGCGAGTTCTTCGGGACGCGACAATCCGGGCTGCCGGCACTGCGTGTGGCGAACATCCTCCGCGATCAGGAAATCCTGGTGGCGGCACGCGATGCGGCGGGGGATTTTCTGAACGAGGGGCGCGGGGGAGACGAATTCGAGCGCGCGATGGCGTTCGTGCAGCGGCACTGGGAGCGACGTTTTGGACTGGTCGAGGTGGGATAGGTGCGGGTGATTGGAGGCGAATTTCGCTCGCGCCGGCTGCAATCCATTCCGGGATTGGACACGCGGCCAACGCCGGACCGCCTGCGTGAGACGCTGTTCGACATTCTTGGCACGCGAGTGGAAGGCGCGGTGTTTCTCGATGCATACGCCGGGACAGGCGCAGTGGGAATCGAAGCACTGAGCCGCGGCGCTAGCCGGGCGATCTTCATAGAGCGGAGCAAAAACGCGACGAAAGTGCTTCGAGAGAATCTGGCGAGTTTGGGGATCGAGGACCGGGCCGACCTGGTGATGGCGCCGGTTGCTGGTTCCTTGGAGCGTTGGTGGGGCGACATCGCTTTTCTGGATCCTCCGTACGAGCGCGAGAAGGAATACAGCTCAGCATTGGCGGCGTTTGGTAAGAACGCGCCGGCGCTGGTGATCGTACAGCACTCAGTGCGCTTCACGCCGGCTGAGAGTTACGGAGTGCTGCGACAAACGCGAATGGTCAAACAGGGCGACAATGCGCTGACATTCTACTCGCCAGGTTGATTTCCCTACAAAATTCGCAGCTCCACCGGCGCGCCGGCGCCGCAGCCCAATATTTTCGCGGCTGAAGCCTGGCTGGATGAAACCTCGAGATATCCCGAACTGCCCACGATGACGAACAGTTCTCCGGGTCCGCACTCGGCATAGCTGTTCGCGAGGCGATGCACGGTTTCGAGGCCAATAGATAACTCGAATGGGCGTTTTTCCAAGTCGGGAAAATCCTGGGCGGGGAGGTTGGTGATGAGATTGCCGAAGCGATCAACCTTTAGAACGGCTCCCGTCCAGCCGCGGCGAGCCGTCCGAACCGGCTTTTCGAGATGCAGCCGCATGTAGTCCGCAACGGGCTTGCCCATCTTGGCCGGGGAAATGCCGGCTGCGAGATGCGCGCCGACGGGAGAGAAGATATCGCGGCCATGAAACGTCCGGCTCACGTTCTTCAAGAAGTACTTCTCCGAGGTGATCCATCGGACCTTCGTTTTTTCGTTCGCATAAACAAGGGAGAGAACGCCGTTGTCCGGCGCGACGAAGAGCTGTCCCGCTGCTTCAACCAGAATGGGCCTGCGCGAGGTCCCCACACCGGGATCGATGACCACTACGTGGACCGTGCCGCGAGGGAAGAAGCGATACGCCTGGGCGACCAGATACCCACCTTCGGCGATGCCGTACGGGCCCACCTCGTGGCTGATATCCACAATTTGGGCGTGGGGGCAGATGCCTACAATGACCCCCTTCATGGTACCGACATATTGGTCAGACAAGCCAAAATCAGTAGTTAGAGTGATGACGGGACGGCGCATGGTTAAAATGGATGATAGTGGAGCGCTACTATTTCGATCATAATGCGACCACGCCCGTTTCGCCTGAAGTGCTTCAGACCATGCTCGGGTGTCTCGCCGAAGTGTACGGAAACGCGTCCAGTATCCACCATTTCGGGCAGATGGCCAAGCAGCGCCTGGAATTAGCGCGCCGCCACACAGCAGCGCTGGTGCATTGCCCTCCGCAGGAAATCGTTTTTACGAGTGGAGGCACCGAGGCCGATAACCTGGCGCTGTTCGGCGTAGTGCGCCATTCCAGAAGACCGCAACGGCACGTGGTGACGACTGCGATCGAACATCCGGCGGTTCTGAACGCGTGCGCGCAGTTAGAGCGGGAGGGCGTGGAGGTGAGCTACGTCCGTGTGGGCGCGAGCGGGGTGGTGGATCCGGACGACGTGCGCCGCTCTGTGCGACCATCCACGCTGCTGGTATCGGTGATGCATGTCAATAATGAGCTGGGAACGGTGCAGCCGCTCGGCGAGATCGCCCGGATCACGCGCGAGTCAGCGGTCTATCTGCACTCGGACGGCGTGCAGGCGCTGGGAAAAATCCCGGTGGACGTTCATTCTCTGGGAGTCGATTTATACTCCATGAGCGGCCACAAAATCTACTCCCCCAAGGGATTGGGGGCGCTCTACGTACGCAAGGGCACGCGTATGGATTCGATTCTATTCGGCGGGCATCACGAGCGGGAAAGGCGGCCGGGGACGGAGAATGTTCCGGGAGCTGTGGCTTTGGGCTGCGCCGCGGAGGTTGTGGCACGTGATATGGCCACTCAGAGCGCGGAACTGGCGCGACTTCGCGACCGCCTGGAAAACGGCATCCTGTCACGGATTCCCCATACCGGAGTCAATGGCTCAGGGAACGAACGGGTACCGAACACGGCCAACATTTATTTCGACGGTATTGAAGGCGAAGCGCTGGTGATTGCGCTCGACCTGCGCGGTTTCGCTGTATCAACGGGGGCGGCGTGCTCGAGTGGCGCGGTGGAACCATCGCACGTACTTACGGCGATTGGTGTAACGGCGGAGCGTGCGCGATCGAGCATCCGATTTTCTTTAGGTCGTTCGAATACGGCCGAGCAGGTCGATGCGCTCGTCGATGCAGTGGAGGCATCCGTTCGGCACTTGCGCAAGATTTCGCCGGCGGAGCATGCACATGCCTGAGAAGAATCTGGCCAAGCCGATTGCGGTGGCGATGAGCGGGGGGGTCGACAGTTCAACCGTCGCCGCCATGTTGGTTGCGGGCGGCCATGCCGTTGTGGGATTGACCATGCAGCTATGGAATCAGCGACGCTTGCCCGAACTGGCGGCACATGGCGGCACGGGCCGCTGCTGCTCCCTCGACGACGTCTATGACGCGCGGCGTGTGGCGGAGCAGCTCGGCATCCCTTATTACGTGGTGAATTTCGAGAGCCAGTTCGAGCAGCAGGTCGTCGAGCCTTTTATTTCCGAATACCTTGCCGGGCGCACACCTATCCCGTGCACGCTCTGCAATAACTTCATTAAATTCGATAAATTTCTGGACATGGCCGAGGGTGTGGGTGCGGACCAGGTTGCGACGGGACATTATGCGCGCATCACGCGCGACCCCGTCACAGGCCGTTACCAGTTGCGCAAGGCAGCGGACGCCGCAAAAGATCAGACGTATTTCCTGTTTGGTCTCACGCAATCGCAGCTCGCTCGCACCCTTTTTCCGTTAGGCGATATGACCAAGCCCGAAGTGCGGGGGCTCGCGGAGAGTATGGAACTGGCGGTGGCTTCGAAGGGCGACAGCCAAGAGATTTGCTTCGTCCCAAACGGCGACTACGCGGCGTTTCTTGACGCCTATCTGCGCTCTAAGGGGCTGGAGAGGGCCACAGAACGGGGAGAGATCGTAACCGCCGACGGCCGTCCCATCGGAACGCACCACGGCGTGCACCATTTTACGGTGGGGCAGCGGCGCGGGCTGGGTGTAGCGTTGGGAGAGCCGCTCTATGTGATTTCGACGGATTCCGCGACGCAACGCGTGGTCGTCGGAACGAACCAGCAGTTGCTGCGCACCCGACTGGTGGCGGACGGCATTAATTGGGTCTCGATTGCCAGTATCGCCGCGCCCGCTCGCGCGCAAGTGAAGATTCGCAACAAGCACCAGGCAGCTCCGGCTACGCTGCATCCGACCGACCGGCAGAACCGGGTGGAAGTGCATTTCGACGAGCCACAGCGGGCAGTAACACCTGGCCAAGCGGCTGTCTTCTACGACGACGATTTGGTTCTGGGCGGCGGATGGATAGAATGACGGATTCATGCGCCACCGCTCGCGGCTGCGCGACGCCGCCGAATATGCGCTCGCTATTGTTGCGCTAAACTCGTTGGCCTATACACCGCCGGCTATCTCCCACCGGCTGGCCCGATGCTATACAGGTTTGCTGGATCGGGCGCTTCCGCGGCTGCGGCGCGTGGCGATGTCGAACTTGGCTATGGCGCTGCCCGGGTTAGACTCCGTCCAGCACACGCGGATCGTCGATGGCGTATTTCGCTCCCTAGCCCGTCTGCTTGTGACTTTCGCGTGCTTTCCACGAATGAACAAGGAGAACGTCGGCCTGTGGATTCGCTATGAAGGCTTCGAGCATTTTGAGCAAGCGCTCCAACGCGGCAAGGGAGTTCTTTTCGCCACGGCACACCTTGGAAACTGGGAGCTCAGCGCGTTCGCGCACGCGCTCATGACCGCCCCCATGCACGTGGTGGTGCGCCCGTTAGACAACCCGTTCATTGACGCGCTGGTCGCACAGCGGCGGAGGATGTCGGGGAATCGTTTGATCGAGAAGAAGGATTTTGCGCGAAGCATTCTGCAAGCGCTTGCCGCCAATGAGGCGGTCGGAATCTTAATTGACCAGAACGCGTCTCTCGAGACTGGCGTATTCGTGGATTTCTTCGGAGTTCCGGCTTGCGCCGGAGCCGGGTTTGCCAAGTTGGCGGCGCATACCGGAGCTGCGGTGATTCCCGGCTTTGCCCTCTGGTCGGAAAAGGAGCAGCGCTTCATCCTGCGCTTCTATCCCGAGGTAGCGATCGGCGGAGATGTGGAACAGGACACTTCCCGCATTCACGGCATACTCGAGAGTGTGGTACGCGAGTATCCCGACCAATGGCTATGGATTCACCGGCGCTGGAAAACCCGGCCGACAGGTGAGGCGCCAAAAGGGACCTAGCTCGACTGTGTCATAAGTTATACTGAAGGGACCATCCAAGTGGGCCTGTGGCGCAGTTGGGAGCGCGCTTCCATGGCATGGAAGAGGTCGTGAGTTCGAATCTCACCAGGTCCACCAGTTTCCTCGGCTCGACGCCAACAACGGGGCAGACACCGAATCCACATTTTCAAATTTTCAGCATGGTCTTCCGGAGAAGCTGAAGTGCACTCTTTGCACCACTACAATCGCCGGGGTCCGGCCCATCAATCGCCACGGCTTGATAGATGTCTCCCCACGAGCCTGCATCGTTCTCGCCGGTGCCTGCGGTCTTGACGCAGTTCGCGCACGTTCGGGTTTGAATGCTGCTGATTGCCGGCAAAATGGGCAGCGCCGGTGGCCTTACGCAGCGGTTCGCAGCGGCATGCTCCGTATCGAAACACGATCTTACGTCGGGTTCCGCGTCGCATCTCAGCCTGTCCGGCTAGCCGCGACCGGGTCGAGCAGGGCAAAGTCGAGCCGCTCGTCAATGACACCGTAGAACCCGAACCGCGGACTAGGCAACGGCATCTGGCCGGATGCTTTTCCACTCCATCCGCCGCGGACGAAAAGTGTCCAACATGGATACTGCTCGGAAAGCTCGCATTTCATGCCGGTTCCAGAGTTGTGTGTCCAGGCACCAAGTCCCTGACGGAACGAGATATGCTTACCGGGTTTTCGCCTTCACTGGTTGTTAGGAAGAAAACTGCGCCGCTACAGCTATTGTGCTTGCGGTCACAGAGACAATTCATTCGCGAAGCTCTGTCACCACCGCGCTAGGCGATCACGTTATCCGCCGTCTTTGCACCAGGTGCATTACCAGGGAAATGACTGCGATAACCAAAAGAAGGTGGACCAATCCACCGGCTAAGTGAAAAGCCAGCCACGTAATTGCCCATGCACCGAGCAACACAAAGAACATTACCAGAAACAAAAAGTCTCGAATCACGCGAATCTCCCACTAAGAACCGAGCACATGAACGTCCAAACATCGCAAGGGTCAATTCACGTAGGTGTTCTAACGGCGTCATGGCCGGAGCAGTTGCTCGCGCAGGAATTGCAAAGTGCCCTGGCCGTGGATTTCGTGAGGTCCATCGAAGAACTCGATGGTTGTGCGCTCCGGCAGGTGCATCCGTGTATCGTAGAACCACCGTACCTTGGCATACTCGTAAGCAACCCATTCATCGGGCGCGACTGCGTCGTTATGCCCGCGTTCCACCATGAAGGGGCGGGGCGCCATCAACTTGGCGAGGTCCGCATAGTTTACGACATTCGCGAAATCGAACTCGAGCATGTCGTATTCGGGGGTGAGCATGTAGCTGTATCGCGAATCTACGCTGGTGGTTTTCCAAACCCATTCGTTGAAATCAGCCGAACAGATCGACAGGGCATAACCGTCCAGCAGCGGAGGAATGCGGACTGCCGTCTTGCCTCCATATGAGATTCCATAGAAACCGACGCGTCGCGGGTCAACAAACGACAACGAACTAAGCCACTCCAGCGTCCGCTGATGTTGCCCGAGAATGAAGGAGAACAGGGCCAATTTGAGCGGGTGCGCTTTGCGTTGGATCAGGCGAAACCGGTCCTCTCCGATGTACGGATTTTGCGGCGCATACGTTACGAAACCCTGTTCCGCCAGCTTCAGCGCAAAGTGATGATAGACGGCTTCGGATGCTTGTGGGCCCGCGACATCGGAGGCGCGCCCTTCAAGGCCATGCTGGCAAACCACCAGCGGCCGCCGTTCGCCCGGCCGGATGTCTTTCGGAACCAGCAGAATGCCGTAAGAGAAGACATGCGGCCAAACATCCATTACCACCTCGTACCCGCGAAACTTCGGCTCATCGTAAACCATCCGGGTCCGCGGGTTCGCCGCCAGCGATGGCGGAGGCAGGCGGCCGATCACCTCATCCCAGATGTAGTCGCGATAAAAACGTGTAGTCTCGACCCATCGCTCCGGCGATGAAGAATCTGCCTTCGACCAGAATGCGTTGCGGCGGTCCGCTGAACTCGCGATCAGCCGTTGCGTGTAACTAACCAGCTGGTTGAATTGACGGCGTCCTCGCTCAGCCTGATCAAAACCATGAAGTGCGAGTTCGGGGGAAGCGCCGGGCACACGAAACGCGCCGGCACCCAGCAGGTGCAGGAACGCGGATAACGCAGCGTCGCAGCCCGGCGCGCCGCGGCCGCCGCCACTGAGGATGAGCTGCAGCTGGCCGCCGGCCTGCAACCTGTCAAATGAAAACCGGGCTCGCTCGACTTCAGCGCGCACCGAATCAAGGGGCGGATCCTCCAGCGTCCCGTTGGGAGCGGCGCCCCGGCGGTCCCGAGCCGGTGGCGGTGGTCCGGTGATATGCGGACTACGGCTGGCTTCGACAATGAGCCCCCTGGGTGCGATCAGGCTCGCGATTTCGGCATCGCCGAATTCGCGCAGCAAGCCCCAAACGTCTCGATAAATCGGCTCTTTCCACAGTTCCTCGCGCTGCTGGAAGTAGCCGCTCACCAGCGTAGTCCGTATCCGCGGATCGAGTGCCGCACTGTAAAGGGCGATCAATCCGCCTTCGCCATAACCGGCCACGCCGATCGGCACAGACCGCCCGTCATTGCGTGTTGTGAACCAATCCACGGCGGCGAGAACTTTCTGCACTTCGTAGCCGATGATGTGGCGTCCAACCTCGTACGACATTCGGTAGATCCACTCGCGATGCGGTTGATTCGTCATGCCAATGCCGGGGATGCCGGACCACGTATCCGCCCGGTCGATGAGTACCGGGACGAGTACTTCGCATCCGTTCTCAGCGAGATGGCGCGCGAATTGAGCACCTGCATCTACGCCGGGGATGAGGCCCGCCAGCATTTCGGGCAACCAGTCTGCGTCCGGCACGGCCACAATGCGCCCCACCGGCTGGGTTCGAGGCTCAAGCAGCAGGCCTTCACCATCGACGCCCTCAAACACAGGCCATCGCACGGCGTAAATTTTGTACCCGTCGCCGAATCCGATGGCCATCTTCTCCGGGCTCGCCGCTGCAAGCCGGATGTCAGTTGCCGGAAGCCGCTGGTCCACGGCTCCGATGATTCTTCGCAGGTGATCGCGATTCGTCGCTACTGACTGGTTATAGCGCTCGACGGACCGGTAATCCCGCTTCCAGAATCTCTCGCGTGATCCGGCGACGGCGCCTGTAGCCTCATCGAGGTAATGGTGGATGCCTTCGACCATCTGAGCCGCGAGATCGCCGTGCAATTCGAGCGGTACGGTCTGATCGAGTACCTGTGAGTAGCCGCCTACGCCGGATGCAAGGGCGAAAACGCCAAGAAGCGCGGATGTCCGGTATCGCATGGGGTATGAATATATCGCAGGAGGGGTGGCGGGTTCAGGCTATCACCCATCATTTAGCCAAACCCGGGCCGTGAGAAGGCACGCTTCGTTTGCAAACATTCTTCCGTTTGGGAACCTGCTGCAAGTGCTCTCGTCGCGGGCCTGCGATTGTGTCCCGCGGTGTTCGCCGTCATGTCTGAACACAGGGCATCCTGGAATGGCGTTCATCGTGCCCGGGTTCGCGAGCAGACCGGCCATCCAGCCGTTAACGCCGCCGTTTGCGAAGTAACGGCGCGAAGGCCAGCGCGGATAACAACAGGGCCAATGAACCGGGCTCAGGAACAGCAGCCGTTGAATTGACGTTGTAACCGACCGCGTCCAGTAGCGTAATCTCCGGCGACGAAAGTTTCAAAGATACTGCTTGTGTATCAGGGCCAAAAGCGTCCTGCACTGGGAGTCCGTCCGTCCCGATCCAGTTTCCCGTAATCTCCGTTGTCGCAGTTGTTGTAGTTATTGAGAAGCGACTCAGTAAGGAACGCCCCAACCTTGTCGGTCACTCGCTCACGGGCAAAGTACTACCTTCATAAGATTCGGTTCGTGATGATAGAGGCGGTTGAACCAGGACGGTCCATCGGCGAGAGGAGCTACTGCAGAGATCAGTGAATCCACTTTAATAATGCCGCGCTCCATCAGGTCGATGCATGCCGGGTATTCTCCATTCGACGCGCAGGAGCCCTGCAGCCGGATCTGGCGTGTTACCACATATTGGAGCGGAATCTCAATGTTGGGCTGAAGATTGCCGATGAGCGTGACGGAGCCGCCTTTACGCACGGAGCGTATGGCAGCCTCAACCGGTTTCGCATAGCCCACGCATTCGAATGCCACATCCGCTCCCCGGCCAGCCGTCAATTCACGTACAGCGTCGGGCACGTTGGTCGTATTTGGGTTAATGCCGTCGGTTGCTCCCATGTTTTTCGCGGTCTCAAGCTTCGCTTCTTCTATATCGACGGAGATAATTCGCGAGCAACCCGCCGCCTTTGCAGCTTGCAGCGTCACCAACCCGATCATACCGGCACCGAAAACCACGGCGGTGTCACCCAGACGCACCGGTGTAATCGAAACGGCGTGGACCCCAATCGAGACAGCCTCGATGAGCGCCGCCTGCTCGAACGGCAAACTCTCCGGAAGCCTGTAAATAATGCGTCGCGGGACCGAGACATACTCGGCAAAGGCGCCGTGACGTTTAAATTCTTTGGGAGCAACGCCTACTACTTCGCGGTCATCGCAGAGGTTCACATCACCGCGGACGCAGAAGGCGCATTTTCCGCAGTAGACCGTGGAATCGAAGGTGACCCGGTCGCCCAGCTTGAGACCCGTGACGTTAGCGCCCAGTTTGGCTACTTCGCCGGCGGCTTCGTGGCCCATGATGAGCGGAGGGTTCCGGCGTCCGGAGGAACCGTCGAAACCGTGGACGTCACTGCCACAAATACCGCACGTGCGGACACGGACCAGGACGTCGTCAGGGCCGATTCCGGGCTCGGGAAAATCGACGAGTTCCAGTTTCATGTAATCCGTGAGCAGAAGTGCGTTCATATGGTCTGAACGATTCTACCGAATGTACGGACGGATCTGGAATGGTACGCCCGAGTGGATTCGAACCACCGACCTTTTGCTCCGGAGGCAAACGCTCTATCCAGCTGAGCTACGGGCGCACGAATTACTTCAATTGTACCTGAAGCTCAGGACTTGGCCAGTGCGGGAGCGTGACGATGGATCTTCCGCACGGCTTCGGCGATTTGATCCATATCGCTCCGTGGACCGAGCAGCATGGTCTGCGTAAACCATACCGCTTCCTCGCACAGTTGATCGTTCACCGGGCACTGGTTCCGCTCCAACCAGCCATCCAACTGCTTTGCCGGATAAATGGCACGGTAGCCGCGCGAATCGAAAGTGTTCTTGAGAAATGGTTCTTTATTGAGAGGCGTGTAACCGCTCGAGCACGGAATGCCCTCGGCTTCCAGCGCTTTGAGGAATTGGGAGCGCGGCAGGTTGGCGAAGCCTTCCCTCTGGTAGCGCAACATGTACAGGTGATACGCATTCCGCGTGGCGCCAGGATACATCCGCGCCGGGTGGATTCCTGGAATCTCGGAAAGCTGCGCCGTGAGGTAGGCCGCGTTCTGTTCGCGGCGGCGCGACTGCTCCTCGACGCGCTTGAACTGTTCGGTCAGAAGCACGGCCTGGAATTCGGTGATCCGAAGATTGGCTCCGTTTCGCACGTAGCCGAATCCGGAACCCGTATCACCGCGCCCGTTGTTATGAAAACTCTGGCACACGCGGTAGAGATCGCTATCGTTGGTCAGAATGGCGCCGCCCTCGCCTGAGTTGAGATTCTTCGATGCCTGAAAGCTGAAGCATCCCAGCGCTCCCAGCGTGCTCACCTTGCGGTGCCGCCACTCAGCCAGGTGCGCCTGGCAGGCATCTTCGATTACGGGCAGCTTATGTTTCCGGCCAATCTCGAGGATGGCGTCCATATCCGCCGGGGATCCGCCAAGATGTACCGGCAGGATGCAGCGCGTGCGCGGAGTAATGGCGGCTTCGATCTTGCGCGCGTCAATTTGCAGAGTATCCGGATCCGTGTCCACAAACACCGGAATTGCGTAATGCATCAATACCGCATTAACGGTCGCTACGAACGTATACGGGGGAACAATCACTTCGTCTCCCGGCCCGATACCCAGCGCTCCCAGGGAAATAATCAGAGCACTTGTACCGTTGGCTGTGGCCAGACAATGCTTGGCGCCAAGCGCCCGGGCCCAGGTATCTTCAAATTCGCGCGCGGAGTCACCGTCCAGCCGGTTCCATTTGCCCCCGCGTAGCACCTTCATCCAGGCGCGCTCTTCGTTTTCCGCAATTACCGGCCAGCCTGGGAACGAAACCGTCCGGACTGGGCTGCCGCCTGAAATCGCCGGCTGCTCCGATCCGGCTGGCTGTGCGGTCTTGGCCATCAATAGCCCGCTCGACGCCGCGCCAAGTAATCTCCGCCTGGTCAAATCGCCGCTCATCACGTGCCTCCTATTTCCGATTCAAAAGACGCCAAAGTGTTCCACTGAAGATGTTGGCCTGCGCCTCAGCCGGCACCCCGCATGCGTCGAGCATCTTGTGATAGCGTTCGAGTTCGCGGTCGAATTCCTCCAATTCACCCCCGAAAACGTCCGAGCCGAACACGATCTTCTCGAACGCACTCGGCCCCCCTTTCGGTGAGTGCAGGCTGACTATAGACGACCACCAGAAGATCGACTTAAAGAAACCGTAGTCCTCCTGTTTCTTTATCAGTGTTGATCCTGATAGGTCAACGTAGATGTTGGGGTTCCATCGCGCAATCTCCGCTGCCCACGGATAATCCGGATTCCCTAAATGCGCTCCAATGATATTGATTTTTGGGTAGCGACGCGCAATATTGTCGAGCTTGGTGATGCGCATCCGATCCACGCTGATATCGGCGGGGATTTCTGGTGTCGTGCGGTTCACAATGCCGGTGTGAAACAGCAGAAACATGCCGTATCGTTCTGCGCGTTCATAGATAGGAGAGTATTCCGGATCATCAAAATTCTTCCGGGGTCCGGACAACTCACCTAAACCGCGGAATCCAGCCGCATGAAACCGGTCAATCTGATCCAGCGCCTTGGGATGATCGAGTTCTATTTCGCCAAACCCGACCAGGCGGTTGGCATGCTGCTGGATCGAGTCCTTCACACCATCCAGGTCCTTCGGCTGAACCAGCAGGAACGCCACCCCGTCCACCTGATCCAGTTTGGCGAGTAGAAGTTTCAGGAAGGCCGGATCACCGTTATAGTGCAGGTGCGCGTCAATTAGCTTGGGCTGTGCATTTGCCGCCGGGGCGGCAAGCAGCACGCAACCGAAGAACAGCAACGCCAGGCGCAGTCGGGAATTCATGCGGCTATTCTACTCTCCGGAGACCCCTCGTAGGGACACCGCCGGCAGGTATTCGCCTTTCAGTTCGCGTTTCCACCAGTCGCCTGTCTGCCGCCGCTCGTCCATGGTGGTGAAGCGGTAATCGTATAATCGCGCACGCACAAATCGTGGCGGCCCGGCCGGAAGCGAATTTCGCGAAAGCAACGCGAGCACGTCGGGTGATCCCTCGAGCAGCTTGACCACAAAGCTGGCGAACCAGGGTTCGGCGCGATAATTCGCAAGCGCCGCAAACCACATCTGCCAGTCGAGCCTCGGTTGATGAGGCTCGACCCAGACCGGGGCGCGCTGAAGAGCACCCGGCTTATAGCGGAACGTGTACTCCACCCACCTCTGGCCGTCGTTCGATCCTTCTACAACTATCTCCGGCCGTGAGGTAGTCATGACGGCAAACAGGCCGTAAGTGTTGACGATGCCGAACGGTCTGATAATGTCCAGCACTGACGCCGCAAAACCCGGCACCAAGCCTTCGAATGTTTCCATCAATTGGAACCCGCTGCAAAACAAGATGAAGACCGTCAATGCGACAGAAACGATCCGTTGCCGTGCCGGGCTTGGCACCCTAGGTTTCCATGCCCGATGAAAGGCTGCGTCATCCAGCAACAGGAGGCAAAGCGCCATGGTCAGCAGATTGAAGAACGCATAGTTTCCGGTGACGAAGATGACCGCCTGCAGAAAGATGGTCAGCGCCGCGGCCGCGAATCGCACACGGCGCGGCGCGAAAAACAGAAACGGAACCACCAGCTCCGCGAAGAACAGAAAAATGCAAGAAAATTTCTGGGCCGCTAGGGGAAGCTGATGGAAATACCAGCCAAACACGGTGGGGAGCGGCTGCGTTTCGTAGTGATACCGCAGCGCCGTCAGGTTGCGCCAGTTCGGATCGTGGCTCAACAGTTTGACCGCGCCTGAAAGGAGCATCAGCCGGAATAGCAGCCAGCGAAAAAGCCACACACGGAGGACCACCGGGCGGAGAAATACCGCAAGGAATCCCGCCTCCAGCAGCAGGTAATCCCACTGAAACGACAGAAACACCTGTCCGGCATGCACCACAGACAAATACAAAACCCACGCGGCCACAAGGGCAATGCGGCGTGCCACGCCCGCAATCACAAGAATAGAGGCAACCAGGCCAAGAACGCACGCCCAGCGTAAAGCCGCATTGCTCGCAGCGAAATGGAAGAGCGTCGGCACCCGCAGCCAGGCCGGCATTCCGTAGTTTTCCCGCACGGCTGCCAGAAAACGGCCCGCGGGCAGAATCCCGCGCTCTCCAATCAGGCCGGTGACCTGCACCAGCAGGGACCAGAACGCGATCAAATAGATCAGTCCGAGCGCGCGAACAAACCAGCTCGCAACGGCCTCGTACCTCGCTGGCTCAGGATTCCTGCCCCACAGAACAACCGTCGCCCGGTAAGCAAACGAGCGGTGCCGCGCAATCCAGCGGTAGGCCCATTCGGTGATTGCCGCAAAGCCGGGTACATGCGCATAAGCCCATAGCAGCCACGTGTACCCCGGAACCGTGGCCAAAGTGCGAAATACGGCGCGAGCGGCGCTGTACACTTCGCCATCCGGCAGAATGAGCTGCACCGCTCGCTTGAAGTTCTCGCGCGGAACCTGCGGCAACTGCTCGGCCGCCTGCTGATAAGGCTGGTAGTCGATCGCGTCGCCCGTCAGCAGCTTCCAATAACCGATCCAGGCCCGGCAAAACGTGCAATCGCCATCGAAAACAAGCAGGGGGACGCCCGCGGGGGTCGGGTTGGGCAATTCGGAGGAATTCACGAGCTCATGCGCATTTTACCGGAGAGCAAAGAGAAAAGGCCGGACATGTGTCCGGCCTCTACCCCACTGCTCACAGCGGTTGTATTCGTCCGCTCTGTTTTTTGAACTATCGCGCCAGGCGGACCGTAATCCGTTCCGCCACCGAATTGAAGGCCGCGCTCAGCTCGCCCGGGTCTGGAGCATCGGCGAAATAGCCCACCGTCTGGTTTGCGCCATTGGTGTTCTGCGCCGTCCAGAAGTTCTGCGCTGTCGTGCTCGGATCGTTCTGCATCGTGGGTTCGTTAGACATCTTCCGCAGAAGCAGCGTGTCCGGCGGATCGCTAGGCGCATTCCCTTCCAACGCGATGGTGTAAATCGTAGGCTGCAGCAGCGCGTTTTGCCGGATCGTGGTTGCCATATTATCCACGGCATTGACCGAGCAAATCTCGATCTGTTGCGGAACGCTGACGTTCAACCCGCAAGCCGCTCCCCCGTAAGGCGCTGCCGAATTGTATTGACTGTAGGTGCCGACGACGGAGTTGCCATGAATGTCGGTAGTCGGCATGCTCGTGAAGTCCGTTTTTGGCGCGTTGCTGATGTTGCTCGCCATCGCACAACCGGCGCCGGCCGAAGGCGCGGTTCCATCATTCCCGTTCACGGTTGTCGAGATCTGCTGGCTTAAACCCGCCGTGGTGCCACTTGGAAGCGGTCCGCCCGCCCATTGCTCCACCTCACCGATCAGCGTGTTCTTGGCCGTATCGCAGGTTGTAGGATTTTTTCGCAGATCGACCGCCGGGCCGCTCTGCTTGTAGTACACCCCGGTAAAGCCATTCGGTCTTCCGTCCGTCATCAGTACAATCACATTCGCACGTGAGTTGGAATTTGTCAGAACGATCTGGTTGTATGCCTGATACATGGCTTCGTCGGTGTTTGTGTTTCCCTGGCACGTGATCTGCCCGATCAAGGACGACACCGTGTTTCCGTTTGCGTCAGCTGTTGTGAAGGTAGCGGTCGGAGCATACGTGAATACCGAAGATCCGAACACGACCAGGCCGACCATGTCGCGTCCAGGAGCGAAGTAGTTTAAAAATGCCTGCGCGTCGGTCACCATCACCGCACAAGCCGTTGTCCCTTGGAAGGGGTTGTTCATGGAACTCGAGCGGTCCAGTACCAGCATCATGACAACGTCACGCCGCCCCGCTTGCGAAGCCGACGCAATCAGCGTCGAGTCTTGGCCGAGAACTCGCAGGAAGTACAAGGGTGCCGACAGGGTCGCCGAGGTCGTGATCGTGCGATAGTTCGGCGTGCTGACGCTATCCACCGTGGGAGTGGGGAAGTTGATGTTGGACACTCCCCAGTACCCCGTCGGCATATTGGCATTGAAGAATTTGGTGGCTGCTGCTTGCGCATTGCTGGTTTGCGCCCCCGGCGTCGATCCTTGCGCCAGCGCTCGGGCACCCGCCAGCGCAGCTGCGTCCGTTGCCTGCTGAAGCTTGCCGCGGATCATGTAAAGTACGCCGACGTCAACGGCCAGGCCGACCAGCGGAATACACACCAGCATGGTCAATGCCGTCATGATCACCGCAAACCCTTTTTGATTTTTCCTCTGATTGCTCACTCGCATGGACATCCTCCGAAATCCTCAGAAAATTGCATTTTGATATGTTGCTAAGCCGCCAAATACTCCCGGCACCGCCAGATCCGGGGCCGTGACGTAACTTTCCGCCAGATAGGCAATCTCGCCGCTGTTTAATGTCATGAGGTTCGCGAACGAGTCCGCCCGCGCCGAGCTGTCGGTTGTGTAGTTGGGCACGTCGCCGTTGGAATTTATTGTGGAGGGCGTCCCGTAGCCGGTCGTAAACAGCGAATTGTTTCCGATTACGATGCGGTTCATCACGACTACGTGGCCGCAGTTATTGCATGCCCCCGATGCCAGCTTCGTTAGCGTGCTCAGCACAACCACGCCATATCCCGTTGTGCCTCCTGTCACCCCGCCACTCGAAACGATATTCAGCCCCTGTCCCAGGTTCGAAGTGTTCTGTCCGTTCGTCACGGTAAACAACGCTTGGTTGGCCGTCACCGAGAAGTCCACTCCACGCGAGTACATGTGCCCGACGTCGCGCGTAAGCTGCACCGCTTCAACCGACCGGATCACCGCAAAGCCGTAGGTGAAAGTCCCGATGATGAGCGGAACCAGGAAGAAGGATGAGACCAGCACGAATTCGATCATCATCGATCCCCGCTCGCCATGTTTTCTTGCCCTGTTCATGCTGATATCTCCTCGTTAGTTGCAGACCGGCGGCACGGGATTGACCGCTGCCGGACAGCCCGCCAGCGGGCATTGCTCCATCACGTCCGACGCTGAAACAGCGATGTTGATCGGCGCCCCGCTCTTCAAAATGGCGCCCAGTGGCGTGTATTGATAACCCGTGATCGAAACCTGCACGATGTCCCCGCCTTGCACCGTCGTCACCGGGCCGCCGTACGGGTCCAGATAGCTCACCGTCACCTGGCAAGCCGGGTTGCTGATGAATCCCAGCGCACCCTGCTGCACCACTCTGTTGATCGAGTCGGTCAGATACGAGTCGCCGGTCGTGAGTTGTTCCGTCACCGCGAACCGCACGCCATCACGGGCTGCTTCCTGCAATGTCGATTTAATGAAAAGGGAAAGGGAAATGTCCATCAGCAGGAAGATCAGGGCGAACATCATTAATGTGATCAGCCCCGCTTCAATTGTCTGGCTGCCTCGCTCCCGGCTGCGTTCCGCGCTGTTCGGAATCGTGTTGGTGTGCATGGGAAATCTCACTCGCCCCTAAGACGAGTGAAACCCCATTTATCTTTAATTCGACGGAAATTCTTTTTTTTGTTAACTGTAGACTGACCTGAAGTTGCCGCTTTTTAATAACTAAAAAGACTCTGGATTGAAGAAATCAGCAGGAAAGCCGCACAGGTGCTAACTTCGGTATACGTGGTTAACAAACCTGGGATGTAGTCGCAGCCAGTTCCCGAGCCCCGGACTCTAATAGGGCGCCGGTGTCTGGCAGGGGTTGCGCATCAGCGTATATCCGCCTGCGCTTGTAGCACAGCAGCAGGAATCCCGCCAGGATCAGAATCGGGGGAATGCCCATAATGAGAATCCCTAGGTTCATCACCCGCGCCCGCTCCGCATTCTGCGCGGCCGCCGTACGAAAACACATGACGCACTGGGCGAATGCGCTGTTCGCAGCTATCGCAGCCAGTGCGGCAAGTCTTTTCACTGCCCTACCCGCATCGTCAGGGAACGGATGGAATCCGGCATGAAGATCAACATGAGAATAATGCACAGCACCAGCATGGGAAAAAGCGTCAGGAACAGGCTCAGCTTCTCAAACTTCAGGTGCATGAAATACGCGATGATGAGGGCCGCCTTCACGATCGATAGTCCAATCAGTGCCGTAAGCATAATCAGTGTGGGCACCTGCTCGTAGGCCAGAAATATCTCGACTCCCGTGAGCACGAGCAGCGCCACCCAAACCACCAGGAATGACTGCGTCGTACCGCCTACATGTTCTACCGCTTCGCTATGATCGCTCATATTCGCTGCTCCTCAAACTTTCGCCGACATCAAATAAACCAGCGGGAAGATGAACATCCACACCAGATCGACGAAGTGCCAGTAGAGCCCGCTCACCTCGACGTCTTCATACTTGAATTTTCCGCGCCCCACGGCGAATGCAATGATCCCCAGATAGATCACGCCGATGATCACGTGCGTCATGTGCAGCCCCGTCAGCGCAAAAAAAGTCCCGCCGAATAGCGGCACGCCCCATTCATTGTGAAACGGCGTCACGTGCTCGTTGTTGATCAGGTTGAGCCACTCGGTCAGGTGCAGTCCCACGAATCCGAGCCCGAACACCATCGTCGCCAGAATCCATTTCACCGTCGATCCGCGGTTGCCATGGTTCATGGCGTGCACCGCCATGACCATCGTCAGGCTGCTCGAGAGCAGGCAAAACGTCATCACGCTCGAAAAAATGATGCTCGGCGAGAAGATGAACGGCTTGGGCCACTCCGGCGTCGAGAGCCGCAGGTAGGTGTAGGCCATCAGCAGCGCGGAAAACGTCAGTGCGTCGGAGATGATGAACAGCCACATCCCGAACTTCTTCGACCCAATTGCGAACGGGCGCGTGCCCCCTTGCCACACCGAGTCCATCGCGATCGATTCTGCTTCGGACATTCGTTCGTTACCCCCAGAAAATGAATAGCGCCATCAGGTAGATCCAGACGGCGTCCAAAAAATGCCAGAAGTACGCGCTCACGTCGATGGCTGTGCGCTTGCCCGGCCCCAGACGCAACAGCAGCGCCTGCACTTCGATGTAGCCCAGAGCGGAAATTCCGCCTGCCAGATGCACCGCGTGCACGCAGGTCAGCAAAAAGAAGAAGGAACTCGACGGATTCGTCGCCAGATAGAATCCTGCGGCGTGCAGTTGCTGCCAGGCGGCGTACTGGCCTGCGAGAAAGGCGGCTCCCAAAATCGTCGCGCCTGTCCAGTAGCGGTTGAACCGCGCTCGTTCGCCCGAGCGCAGCGCCCGCCGCGCCAGTTCAATCAGCAGGCTCGACCCCAACAAGACGGCCGTGTTGATCCAAAGTATGCCCGGCACCGGCGTGTCCACCCAGTCGTTCGACATCCCGCGACGCACAAAAAATGCGCTCGTGAAAGCCGCGAAGAACATCACGCTGGCCGCCAGTAGCACCATCAGTCCGGTAATGGAGGCCCGCCGGTGCGCTCCCCGCCCCCCCGGCTCGCCGCCTCCGCCGAAGGTGTCCCCCGGCGGTGGAGGGGCTCCGTGAATGAAATCAGTCGTGATTGAACTGCCCATGCCTCTATCCTGCGTTAGGCGGGATCGGTCTGCATGATGTAATCTTTCGCCGCTCCGGGAACACTGTACTCATACGGACCATGGTTCACCACCGGATGCTTGCCGGCGAAATTGTCGAAGGGTGGCGGCGACGGGATGCTCCATTCCAGCGTGGTCGAATTCCACGGATTCGCCGGCGCCGGCTTCCCCTTCTTGATACTCCAGAACAGGTTGAAGAGAAAGATGAACTGCACAACCATCGTGAAGATGGCCGCATGCGTCATGAACGTGTGCACCGGCAGGAGCTTGCCCAGAAAATCGAAGTTCGTGAAGTCCGCGTACCGCCGCGGGTTTCCATTGATTCCCAAAAAATGCATGGGCGTAAAAATGGCGTAAACGCCGATGAACGTCAGGTAGAAATGTATCTTGCCCAGCGTTTCGTTCATGAATTTCCCGGTTGCCTTGGGGAACCAGTAGAACGTACCTGCGAACATCCCGAAGATGGCCGCCACCCCCATGATCATGTGGAAGTGGCCCACCACAAAATAGGTGTCATGGAAGTACAGGTCCAGTGCCGGCTGACCCAGAAAAATCCCGCTGATTCCGCCCGTTACAAACAGCGACACAAAACCGAGTGCAAACAGCATCGCAGTGGTGAATTGAATACGCCCGCCCCATAGCGTGCCGATCCAGTTGAATGTTTTGATCGCCGAAGGCACGCCGATCGACATGGTGAGCACAGAGAATGCGAATGCCGAATACGGGTTCATGCCGCTCATGAACATGTGATGGCCCCACACAAAGAACCCTAAAAAGCCAATGCCCAGGATCGCGTAGACCATGGCGCGATAACCGAAAATCGGCTTCCGCGAAAACGTCGACAGCAGCTGGGACGCTACTCCCATGCCCGGCAGAATGGCGATATAGACCTCCGGGTGGCCGAAGAACCAGAACAGGTGCTGCCAAAGCAGCGGCGATCCGCCCTTGTGATTCAAAATCTGGTCGTTCACTACAAGTCCCGCCGGCAGGAAGAAACTCGTGCCTGCCATGCGGTCAAGCAGAAGAAGGACTCCCGCTGCCAGCAGCACGGCAAATCCTAACAGCCCCAAAATCGCTGTGACGAACCAGGTCCAGCACGTGAGCGGCAGTCGCATGAGCGACATTCCCTGCGCCCGTAAGTCGATGAGGGTGGCAATAAAATTAATGGCGCCCATCAGCGACGCTCCGCAGAAGATCGCGATGCTGATGATCCACAGCGTCTGCCCCATTCCTTCACCCGGTCCCGATAACGGCCCTACGGCGCTCAGCGGCGGATAGGCTGTCCAGCCGGCCAGCGGTGCCCCGCCCGACACGAAGAATGCCGCCACCATCACAAGCAGCGCCAGGAAAGTTGTCCAGAACGACATCATGTTCAGCACCGGGAACGCCATATCTTCGGCGCCGATTTGGATAGGTAGAAAGTAGTTGCCAAACCCGCTCTGCGGAGCCGTCGTCAGCACGAAAAACACCATGATGGTGCCGTGCATCGTCATCAGCGACAGGTACAGCTCGGGCGTCATGATTCCGCCTGGAGCTCCCGTCGGCCATAGCTTCTCGAACAGGGAAACCTTGGCGTCGGGATACACCATATGGAATCGCATCAGTACCGACAGCACCATTCCCAGGAAAACCGAGAAGACCGCCAGAAAATAATACTGAATGCCGATAACCTTGTGGTCGAGGCTGAAAATATAGCGTCGAATAAAGCTGGTCGGCGCGTGATGCGCCGCATGCGCTACCGGTGATGCCATGCCTTCTCCCCTGGATTTGCTGAACTGATTGAACTGCGGTCCCGTCTCACTTTTGCGCGGCCTGGTCCTTTAACCATTTTTCGAAATCGGCTGGCGCCATTACCTCCAGCGTCGTCCGCATCTGATGGTGGCCCAGCCCGCAGAGTTCCGAACACGGAACTTCGTAAGTGCCCACCTGGTCCGCTTGAAAATGGAACGGGATTTCCATGCCCGGGACAATATCCTGCTTCAGGCGCAGTTCGCGCACAAAGAAATTGTGAATCACATCGCGCGACCGCATGATCAACTGAACCGGACGTCCCGCTGGGACTTTAAGTGACGCGCTCGTGATGTCGTCTTTACCCGCCGGATCTTTCTCGTCGATGCCGAACGGGTTGCCCCCTTGGTCGTTGATTTGTTTCAGGTCCATGCGCCCGAATTTTCCATCCGGGCCCGGGTACCGGAAGCTCCACGCAAACTGCTTCGCGTTCACTTCCACCTTGAGTGCATCTGCCGGGGCCTCTTCGAAATGCACTGCCGCCCAAATTCGCGTTCCCGCCAGCACCAGGCCAATGAACAGCACCGCCGTTGCCGACGTCCACACTACCTCCAGAACGCTATTGCCGTGGGAGTAGTGAGCCGTGCCGCCGCGATCGCGGAATTTGACGATGACATATCCCAGCGCGATTTGTGCCAGGAAAAAGATCACGCCCGTGATCGCCAGCGTGATCGCAAAATGCGCGTCGTACGCTTTTCCGTGCTCTGAAATGGGAGGGGGGAACCACCAATAATGACCTAGGAAGAAATAGCAAATGACCAGCGTCAGGACCCAAACTACCGGACCAAGCAGCATGCTTTCTCCAGAAACACAAGTACCCTTTAGGTGGGCTAAGGCATAGAACCTAACACAAAGCCACTACAACCGCAACAAGGAATCGCGATTTTTGAGCCGCTTTAGAGGACTGGGGGCAGCGCCAGATTGGCTTTTGCCAAAGCCCTTTGCAGCAATGAAATCGACTCAGGCTCCTGAATCCGCCGCGCCATGGAGATCTCCGTCACCAGCATGTGCCGCGCACGGTCCAGCATTTTTTTCTCGCGGAACGAAAGCGGCTTTTCAAGCTGCAGAAGCAACAGGCCTTTGAGCACCTCTGCCACGCTCAGCAGGCTGCCGCTCAGCATCTTTTCGGAGTTTTCCTTGAATCGCGACTTCCAGTCTCCGTGAAACTGGCAGCTTCCGCTCGCGAGAAACGCCAGCACGCGGGTGATTTCCGCGTTCCGCGTGATCTTCCGCAGCCCGATCGTGTCCACGTTGGAAAACGGCACCATAACGGTCATGCTGCCGTAAACCAGTCGAAGCAAATAGAATTTCTCGAATTGGGCGCCGAACGATCGGCTGCTGATGTTCTCGATGGTCCCAACCCCCTGATTGGGATAGACCACCTTATCACCGATTTCGAAGGTCATACGGAGTTCCCCTTCACCTGTACCACCGGTGCTCAGTTCTATCTAAACTTCAATTAACGAGAAGATGCGATAATAAGCGCATTGAACATTAAAGTCAATACATAAAATTCGCAAACCCCCTCCAGATGGGCGTTTCCGCTAGGGTCAGCTCTTTTCCCAACGGCCCATCGGAGACACGTCGGTTAGGTCGGAAAATTGCTGAGTGCACCTGTGCCACTAGCCTGAGGTGGTGTACGCAGCTACCCGATGAGGCGACGAATGTAATGCAGGTTCCGAGCCATGTCATCATCCACTGAATTGGAAGGACAGGCGGTCTCCAGGTTCGCATACGCGCGAAAGCCAATGTCCTCTATAGCTTTTATTACTGCTGGAAAATCGATCGTGCCTTCTCCCAAATAGTGCGGGTTGTCTTTGAGATGGATTTGGCAGATCCGGTCCTTACCCAACCAGCGGATCTCTTTGAGTACGTCAAAACCAGCCTCGGTGGAATTTCCCACATCGTAATAAGTCAGCACCGCTGGTGATTTCGTCCGCTCCATAATCCGCACATTGTCTTCCGCCGAAATCGTATCCTCCAGACCCAGAATCACACCGGCCTTTTCGGCCTCCGGTGCAATTTCGCGGAGTACATCGCCGACGTAGTGCATCTCTTCTCGTGTTTTGAGTGCGCCGTTTCCAAAAAACGGCAGCAACACGACCCGAGCGTCGAGTTTTTTGGTGATGGGAATCGAATCGGCTACCCACTTTTGGCCCAACTTATCGTTTTTGAGATAGTTAGTGTGAAGAATATCCAGGCAGGTCCCGTCGAGCGCAATTTTCTGAATTTTCGCGGCTGTAAGATATTGCTGCTGAACGGCTAAATCATCGAGGGGTAGCTTTCCACCGACCACTTTCCGCCCCAGGCTGACCTGCACACCCTCGAATTGCAGCCGTGCCGCGGTCTCAACCGCCTCCACCTTGCCGGTGAGCCGCAAGTTCCAATCCGTTACGCCGATTTTGAATGCGCGGGAACGCGCCCGCAGACTGTGGGATAATGCTACACCGCCGGCAAAAAACGCTGCCCGGCGGGTCATCTGCATGCTCTTAACCGTGAGTAGCGGCGCGGGCGCGTGGCGCAGCCGGTTCACGCTCCGACTGGAGCAATCGCCGCAAAGTGCGCAAGTCGTTGAGAATTCGGCCGCTGGTCTTGATGTGAAGGGATAACTTGGCGAGGTTGTAGGCCACGATCTGCAACGCCTCCCGACGACGCTCCGGGCCCGCGATCGCCAGTGCTATTTCTTCGTCGACCTCACGCCGCGCCTCCTCAATGGCTTCGGAGAGCAGTGTGACGTATTGATGAGAGCCCTCAATGCTGTCGAACGGCGTTTCAGACTTATAACTCATACGCGCCTTTCTAACGCATGAAACCGGGACCCACGACTTTGTAAACGAAGCTTCATTTTGCCATAAAACATTCGTAACCACCACCCCGGATTTTGCCCGAATGTTTCTCCGGAAACGCCTATGACGGCGTGCGGTTTGTGGGCTCAGGCGGGTCATGTTACCATCCATATATCCGACAAACAAGCGGGGACGTAGTTCAGTTGGTTAGAACGCCGGCCTGTCACGTCGGAGGTCGCGGGTTCGAGCCCCGTCGTCCCCGCCAAAATGATTTCAGGACTTCCTGAGATCCTCCGACCTAACGCACAAGAGTTTCCGATATAGGCTCTCCAGGCTGATCCAAGCGCAAGCTCGGGCGGTAACCTTCGAATGTTCTGCATGGGCCTCGGCAAACCGGGCGAACTCCCCCGCCAAAACGATCGGCGAAATTGCGCGGTATCCTTGTAGACTTTGGAAGTGCTCATATGAGCTTTGCGCTTTACGTAATGACCCAAAAGGGCCACGCCGTTCTCGAAGGAATTCTCGCCCGTTTACCGGCCGGTGCGATTCGCATGGTGATCACGGCACGGGATCCACATATACAAAACGATTTTTACGAAGAGATACATGCAACCTGCCAGAACGCCGGCGTGCAGATAGTTGACAAGAATGCGGCTCAGGCTATCAGGTCGGACTATGCGCTTGCCATCTCGTGGCGCTGGATGATCCGCGGCATCCCGAACTTGATCGTTCTGCATGACTCTCTTCTACCGAGGTATCGTGGATTTGCGCCGCTCCCCTCCGCACTCATTAACGGCGAAGGCGAAGTCGGTGTCTCGGCGATTTTTGCTACGGGGGATTACGATACCGGTGACATCATAGGCCAACGCCGCCTGAAAGTTACTTACCCCATTAAGATCCAACAAGTAATTCAGGGTCTTATTCCTTTGTACGTTTCGGTTGCAGGCGATGTCTGTTCCTCGCTAGCAGCTGGTATTGATCTGCCAAGACAAAAGCAGGACGATTCTCAGGCAACATATTCATTGTGGCGCGATGATTTGGATTACGAGATCGACTGGTCTTGGGATGCTGAGCGCGTGAAGCGATTTATCGATGCCGTAAGCTATCCTTACCTAGGTGCCAGGACGCAGCTAAACCAAGAGCCAGTTTTGATTCTCGACGCCATGCCCGAAGGAGACGTGCGCATCGAAAACCGCACACCCGGTAAGGTCATCTTTATGCGTGATGGGCAGCCGACAGTCGTTTGCGGAACGGGGCTTATCCGGATCACTCAGATCACTACACTAGATGGCGAGCCACTGCTACCACTAAAACACTTCCGCACACGTTTTGGCGCGAGCCGCCTCAGGACAGACTGAAGCGGGCTTTTTCTCGATTCTCGAAAGGCCTATGACTTCTCTTATGGTTACTGGAGGACAGCGTGGTATTAAGTTCTGAGAGCTCTACACTGCGCAGCGCTTTGAAATCGCGCATTCTAGGCAACACATCTCCCTGGCTTCTCCTAATACCGACCCTGGCTTTCCTGGTTGTCACAGTCTCTAGAAATGTCCTCATTCAGGCGGGTGGATTGGATGCGTACATATATACTTCCTACATCCAGAATTATAGTGATCTTGCTGCACGCTATGGCCTGACCTACTATTCTGCCCGAATTGCGCACTTATACCCCGCTGGCCTGGCTGTAAAAGTGTTCGGTAGTTATGCTGGCTACTTTGTATATCGTTTTCTGCTTCTTACTGTAGCTTTGAGCGCCATCTGGATTTTTACCCGCAAAGACTACGGCGTTGCGACTGCGGCACTTGGTGTTGTCTTAACGAGCTGCCATCCTTGGCTCCTACGCTCGCTATTCTGGGACCATTATGATTCATCAGGCGTGGTGTATCTTTTGGTTGCAACAGTACTTATTGGCACGGCGAATCCCACGAGTAATCTAAAAGTGTTTATAGCTGGTGGAGCTTATGCGCTGGCGGCAAACTGCAATACATTTTTAGTCGGTGTTGGTGGTATGCTATATGTTACATATATTTTAATTAATTTACGAAGCGGCCTGCGAAATGGGCTTCGATTTACTGGAATATCATTCTGCGGCTTTCTCGCATTCTATTTCCCGCTATGCATCATTCACTATGTGGCATTGCCAGCTCAAGGCATATTGTTTGATTTAGTGGCTATAAGATTTAGTCGAACGATGATGGCTGGACTAGGTCGGGTCTGGCATTTGGACGTAATTCCATTGATCCAGAAGGGCTGGATTCATCTCCTAGTGCCGGTAATCGTTTTGGCAGCGGGAGCCGGCCTCGCAATTATCCGACGCGGTAAGATTCGGGGCGTTTTTATGTTCAGCGTTATTAATCTCCTCTTAGTAGTTTGTTTGTTTGTGGTTGTCGACACAATTTATAAGATAGCTGTTATTAGCTTGTTTTATTATTTCATCTACTTATTTCCGGCGACTTGGCTGTGCCTCGTGGCATTTATGGGCGAGTGTGCGGATGGGCTGGATGACCGCACGACATATTCAATCGCTGCGGTCAGTGGTGTGGCTGCACTAACTGCATACATCGCATACCACTCGATCGCTCAGACGATTGTAAGTCTTAACGTATGGGTAATCACTGTAGGTGCCGTCATGATTCTGGCGTGCGCCATCGCAAACCGAAGAGCAAGCTTGCGGATGGTTTGTGCTGCGCTATTTGCCATATTAACCCCGGCAGCATTCTACCGCATGCCAGCTGGAACTTACAGCGCGATCCACGACGGTTCCCCAGGGTTGGAATGGGATGTGTATCGAGCTGCACTAGAACTGCAACGGATGGTTTCGAATGATCCGCCCTCCGCAGGCACGGTCGGGTTCTGGTATACAAACCGCGCGTCACTTCTGAATTCCGTTCAGTCGATGTACCTGTGGGGTCCCAGCAGGCTGGCCTCCCCCGCGGACCCAGGTGGCGGTATGCCTGTGTTGTCGCCCTCGGATCTAAGAAGGCTCAGCCAATTCCGAAGGATCTTCCTCCTCAGCGAGCGAGAGAACGAAATCGATGAAGGTCTTCGGGCTCTTATGGCTGCTGGAGTGAAGATGCGGACGATTGGAAGGGCTTCATATGATGGACGGTTTTTTCATATGATCTACCTGGCGGTTGAGCGTATGGACGATCGGACGGGATGATGAGAGTATCCTGCCGTGCGTCGCAACGGTGACATCAGTGCGATCTACCCGGTGGTATGATGTTGCAGTGCCGGTGTCGGTAGTTGTCCCCGTCTACAATTCGGAAGGATGTTTGCAGCAGCTCGCGGGAAGAATTCGTGATCAGCTTGAACCCGGCGGCAGGCTTGGCGAATTGATCCTGGTCAACGACGGGAGCGCAGACGGAAGTTGGGAGGTCATCAGAGAGCTGGCTTCCAGGTATCCCTGGATTAGAGGGTTCAATTTGATGCGCAACTACGGACAACACGGCGCATTACTTTGTGGCATCCGAGCCGCGCGTTATGAAGTCGTGGTCACGATTGACGATGACTTACAGACCCCTCCCGAGGAGATTCCCAAGCTGTTAGCAGAGATCGAAATGGGCTTCGACGTTGTTTATGGTACACCGCAAAAAGAGTCGCACGGGTTCCTGCGAAACCTTGCATCAAAGTTCACCAAGATTGCTCTCCAGTCCACAATGGGTGTGGAGACCGCGCGCAAGGTCAGTGCTTTTCGGGCCTTTCGCACGGAACTTCGCGAAGCATTCGCAAATTATGATGGCCCTTTTGTGTCCATCGACGTCTTGTTAACTTGGGGCACCAGGAAGTTCTCTGCACTTGCGGTACGAAACGACAAGCGAGCTGTTGGGGTTTCAAATTATACGCTCGGGAAACTGGTGTCGCATGCGATAAATATGATCACAGGTTTTAGTACTCTGCCCCTTCAGATCGCCAGCATAACTGGCTTCCTCTTTACGTTTTTTGGTTTGGGTGTACTACTCTATGTCATAGGTCGCTACCTCCTAAACGGCAGTGCGGTTCCAGGTTTTCCTTTTCTTGCCTCGGTCATCGCCATCTTCTCTGGTGCGCAACTGTTCACTCTGGGTATTATGGGTGAATACTTGGCTCGCATGCATTTCCGGATGATGAGCCGGCCCAGTTATTCGATTCGTTCAATGACGGAGAAGCAGAATGAAGGGGGAGGGATCCAGCAGTCGACCTATGCCGCTCGAATCTGATCTAGCCCCGACTTACCCGCACGCGCACCGCGGTGGTGTGTGTCCCATGGCTGCCGGAGCGATTGCAGGCAACTAGTACCATCAATAGAAAACGATGAACTCTGCACCCACAGAGAAGGGTGGTGGTTTTGACCCACACATCTACTCAGACTTATATGAGGCTGAGGATCGTCATTTTTGGTTTCGTGGGCGCAACAAAATCATCGCCGCAGCATTAGCACCGATTACGAACGCGATGGGTGCCGACTCCCGAATTCTTGAGGTTGGGTGCGGCAGCGGCAACACAACGCGGGTTCTACAGCGACTTTGTGGCCATGCTCAAGTAATCGGCATGGATCTACTTTTCGACGGCCTCAGATATGCTCAGGCCCGCGGAGTAGCCTGCTTGGTGCAAGGAGATGTCACCGTACCTCCGTTTAGTGTTCCTTTCGATTTGGTCGGAATGTTTGATGTTCTCGAACACGTGCCGGACGATATCGCTGCGTTACGGCATCTTCACGGCTTGTTGCGGACCGGCGCGCGCCTTGTTCTCACCGTACCTGCGCACGCGGCACTCTGGAGCTATTTTGATGAGTTGTCATGCCATTGTCGCCGATACGAAATCGCCGATCTTACGGAAAAACTCCTGAGGACCGACTATAAGATCGAGTACCTGACAGAATTTATGATGTTTAGCTATCCTTTGGTATGGTTGCAGAGAAGGTTGGTGGGGCCTCTCCGCGCCCGCAGCTATGGGCCAACTGAGACTGCGCGCAATGAGCTCCGAATCCACCCGCTGCCGAATGCGGTACTCGGCTGCTTGCAGAAAATGGAAACGTCTCTCGTGAGAAGGCGGCAGCGTCTTCCGTTCGGGACCTCGATACTAGTGGTGGCATGCAAGTGTCGCGCCAATAGTTCCGCTTGAGAAGGTGCCGAACAGCGGTCCCTTGGCGCAATGCTCGAGTTGGCTGATACTAGTATCCAACCTCCATGTCTTACAGAATTCCCTTTAACAAACCGTGCCTTACAGGAGACGAGTTGCGTTATATGGCCGATGCAATCACGCGCGGCCACAGCGCCGGAGACGGTAATTTTACACGACGATGCCACGAAATTTTGGAACATATTCTCGGCGCATCTCGCGTTCTGCTGACGACGTCCTGTACACACGCTTTGGAGATGGCTGCGCTGCTGCTAGACATCAAACCAGGTGACGAGATCATCGTACCTTCGTTCACGTTCGTTTCGACGGTCAACGCGTTCGCCTTGCGTGGTGCCCGGCCGATCTTTATTGATGTACGGCGAGATACCCTGAATCTCGACGAAAGGTTGATCGAACCACTTATCACAGCCCGCACGAAGGCCATTTTGCCTGTGCATTACGCTGGCGTAGGCTGTGAAATGGAGTGCATTCTAACCACTGCCTCACGGTATGGCCTGACAGTGGTCGAGGACAATGCGCACGGCTTGTTTGGCCGTTACAAGAACAAGTATTTAGGAACGTTTGGCTGCCTTGCAACACAGAGTTTTCATGAAACGAAGAACTTGACGTGCGGCGAGGGCGGCGCTCTCGTGATCAATAACGAACATTATGTGAGCCGGGCCGAAATCCTAAGGGAAAAGGGCACGAATCGCAGTCGCTTCTTCCGGGGCGAAGTGGATAAGTATAGTTGGGTGGACATCGGCTCGAGCTACTTGCCGTCGGATATCCTCGCTGCTTTTCTCTGTGCGCAACTGGAGAGGCACGAACAGATCATGATCAAGCGGAAGCGAATCTGGGACCGTTACTATGAGGGTTTGTCCCAGTGGGCGCAGGCGCATGACGTTCAACTGCCCGTCATTCCCGCGCACTGCGAGCAGTCGTATCACATGTTCTATATGGTTCTCCCGTCAACGGAGGCACGCCATGCCCTGATTGCGCAATTAAAATCGCGCAGCATCTTGAGCGTATTCCACTATCTGCCTTTGCACCTTTCCAGTATGGGCGCACAGTTCGGTGGTCGTGCTGGTCAGTGCCCGGTGACAGAAGAGATCAGCGAGCGCCTTCTTCGGTTGCCTTTCTACAACGATCTGACGGAAGGGGAGCAGATTGAGGTATTGGATGCCATACGAAAGCATAAATAGGTCGTTAGGTCTGCAGCGCGACCTTTATCCCGGCGTTTCGTTATCTCCGAGGGACAGCCGCCGTTAGGACACGGCTCTGATCGAGACCAGGTTGGAAGAAGAAGCGGGCCGCAAGCGGTAAGTGTGGCTGGATCGCAGCCGCATTCGCGACGGTCCCTCCGCAGATACATTTCGAATGATGAGGGAGTGAGCCGCAGAGCCGGTTTGTGCCATGAGGTGAAAGGTCACGGGTTGTGAAAACGATGCTCTCCCGACGACCTCGCGCCCCACGAATGCGCTGCCGTCGTCCTGGGCGAGCGCCACGCCAATTGCACCGCGTTCTATCTCCGCCTCCAGACGAATAAATAGCGGCTCGAGTTCGCAGGTTGCCGCCGGTAATTGCAAAGTTGCCGCGTACCACCATTGAGCGGGTGGCGTGACCAGGTGCTTGCCGTCGAGAAAGGCGCCGTTGCTAAGGACCATGCGATTCAGCTTAAGTTCGCCGGCGACCTCCCGCAACTCTCCGGCATCGGGCCAAATGGCGGCGCCGCTGTCGATTTCTACCGTTTTGAAATATGGCGAGTTGCCGGTCTGATCTTTCTTCCAAAGGATCCACCATTCGCAGTCTCGGCACAAAGCTGCAAGGGGGCTCCGGGGATCGTTATACATCGCCTGCAGCTTTTCCATGGCTACGCTTGGCTGTGTGTCTCGAATGTGTGGCAACCAATCCAGATTGTGAGTGTGCTGGTGCACCGTCACAGCACAGCAGGGCGCCATTTGCCCGGTGGGCAGTAGGTAGAGCTGCAAGTGGCAGTCCACGCGTTCGCCGCGATCGAAAAACGTATTACGGAACCGGAAGGTATCGTAGTATTCAGCGTTGAAGTTGACGGCATCGACCAAACCTCTCCAGAAAGCAACGAAGCGGTCCTGGTCGCCGAATGTCTTATGAAAAAGGACGTTATTTACTTCGACACGCAGGTCCGGGTATTCGCGCTTTCGAGCGTGGAGATATCGGCAAGCATCAACAATCTTTGAAAGCTCTCCGCCCCGGCGAATCTTGCGGTATGTTTCGGGGTCGTAGGCATCGACGCTAAAGCGGATCATCCGCACCCCAATGGTCAGCAGTTCGTCAATCAGTGCGGGCGTCAAGGACTGACCATTGGTCAGGATGGCTGGCTTGTGACCCAGGGCGACGGCATTGCGCAGGTGTGTGAGCGCGTTGGGGTCCATAAAGAATTCACCTGTCGCAGCAAACCAAAGCAATCCTTTTGGAGTATCACGCATGAAGGCAGCGGCCTCTTCAGGAGAGATCGTTGCGGACTTACGTGGAGCGAGCGGTCCATTAAAGTGGCACATGACGCAGGAAATGTCGCAGACCTCGGTCGAGGCGATGCCGCCCACTTGATCCGGGTTCAAGCTCTTCCTCCGCTTCGTGCCACCACTGCAAGGTTAGTCTAACAAACCATTCCGATGTACTGCACCTCGCAACGCACTGAATCTTGCCATGCTACAGTGATGCTTGTTTCTTAAGAAGATGCCGTCAAGCACCAGCTCTCCGTATCCAATTCGCGGGGTTCCTGATGCGCCCCCAAATGGTGGTGGTAGCGTCGCCGTATTCAATTCCCCAGATGCCCTGGCGATCAATTCCGCCAGGATGGCTCACCTCGAATCGCTGGGGCTAGATCTTGCGGGCAAGTCTGTCCTGGATGTCGGGTGTGGGATTGGCCATTTGGCGCAATTTTTCGTGAAGCGGCAATGCCACGTGACGTGTGTCGACGGACGGGAAGAGAACATCGCCGCATTGCGGTCACGGTATCCGGGTCTTGCCGCCCATGTGGCTAATGTAGAGACCGATTCGTTGGCCCGTTTTGGGCAATTCGATATCGTATTCTGCTACGGCCTCCTGTATCACCTCGAAAATCCAGTAGCAGGACTGCGCAACATGGCGCAGATCTGCCGTGAACTTCTGATCCTCGAGACCGTGATTACGGACCACTCCGAACCGCTGGTGCGACTTTTGGACGAACCGCGGGAAACCGCTAATCAGGCACTTGCCGGAATGGGATGCAGGCCGACCCCAGCGTTTGTCGCCATGGCGCTAAACCGGGCTGGATTTCCATACATTTACGCACCTAAGACGCCTCCGAATCATCCCGATTTCCAGTTCGCGTTTGAGCAAAATCTGGATTGCGCGCGGAGTGGGCATTTGCTACGAGCGATTTTCGTTGCATCACGAGACAGGCAACCAAGCGAGGCTCTTACGCCGCTGCTGCAACGGGAAGGCATTCAGGATTCCGCGGGCTTTCTACCCGTGCCCATGAGGCCAGCTCCCACGCGAGTTTGGCTGGACGTAGGCGCGCACCTGGGAGAGAAGACGTTACCTGCCGCCCAGGCCAATCCCGATTTGCGCGTATATGCGTTCGAGCCGAACTTGCAAGTCGCGGTCCAGCGCATGGGATTGCTGCCAAACTTTGTCATGCTCCCAATGGCCGTATCGGAGCGAGACGGCAGCACCGAGTTTCACGTGAACGCGTTCGACGCGGCGAGTTCCTTACTTCCCATGAACGTGGAAGGACGAGCCAACTGGATCGGCGGTGAGGAGTTGGCCGAGGTGCGACGTGAAGTCGTTCCAACGATTCGTTTGGAAACCTTCCTGGACAGCTTTGGCATCCAGGAAGTGGAATTCCTTAAGGTCGACGCTCAAGGGGCGGATCTGGAAGTGGTTCGCTCTGCAGGAAAAAGGTTGAAAGACATTCAGCGCATCGCGCTTGAGGTTCAAATTGTACCCACTGCTCTTTATCGGGGAGCGGCAAGTAAAGAGGCCGTGATTCGCTTCATGGAGAGGAGCGGGTTTGTGCTTGTCCACGCGGAAAAGCAAAGTCACGGGCAGGAAGAGAACCTGACGTTCGAACGTGCGGAATCGGTGAAGACAGAGGCAAGCACAGCGAATAACGAAGCCGCAGCACTCGAAGAAGCCGCGAGGCTTGCCTTTACGCGCCCGCTATCACCGTACCCGGGCTGGAGCTTTGGCGCGGGCTGGAACAATCCGGAGCCTGCTTTTAGACGGCGCCGCGAACTCTGGGAGTTCTTCAATCAGCGAAGACTCGAGACACCCTTGGTTTTCGATTGGTACGACGGGCTGAAGTTCAATCTATATTTAGGGAACGATCTGAGCCGGCAATTATTTATTGCGGGTTGCGCTGAACCCAATGAATTCGCATTTCTCGACCGGGTGCTGGAGCCTGGGATGGTGTTCGTCGATGCCGGCGCGAATGAGGGGCTTTACACACTGTTCGCATCGCGCCGCGTTGGCGCCAGTGGCCACGTGCTGTCGTTCGAGCCAAGCGAGCGCGAGTACGCCCGGCTGCAAAGTAATCTTTCGTTGAACCAGCTAACCAATGTCCGCGCCTACCAGATCGCGCTGGCTGATCGCAACGGCGAGGAAGAACTGGCAGTAGCCGGTTTCGAACACGAGGGACAGAATACGCTGGGGGCGTTCGTCCATCAAGGCGTGAGCCTTTTGCGGAAAGAGCACGTTACGATGCGGCAACTAGACACGCTGACCGGCGAAGAAAAGTTCCCGAAAATCGACGTCATCAAATTGGATGTGGAGGGAGCCGAAGTCCGCGTCATACAAGGGGCCCAGAAGGTGCTGCGGGAACACCGGCCGGTTGTGTTGTTCGAAGCTCTCGAGTCGGCTTTGCAGGCGCAAGGGAGCAACCTGGCGAGTTTGATGGAGTTGCTGTCCTCTTGCGGATATCAACTCTTCGCCTTCGATTCCGGCACCGGGCGGCCCGTGCTGGCGTCTCCGGCGGATCGTAGCGATAACATGATCGCTGTTCCCGCTAAAAGCGATCTGGCTGCCGAAATGGTGAAGGAGTCCCACGCCATCTCGTCTTCTCGTCCAAACCGGCAGACCACCGTAACCAAGGAGGAATCGTTCGTGCCCAAATTCAGCCCGGCGCGGGCATATTGGAATCAACGGGAAACGCTTGCGCAGGCTCGCGATCGGATCCTGGCGCTGGGAGCGGCGGTAGACCAGCGCTCCGATCTTTTGCCGTATCAATGGGCGCAGTTGATGGCGGCTGCCATGGATTTTGCGCCCGACCTGATTCTTGAACTGGGCAGAGGCCGGGGAAATTCGACGTGTGCCTTCACCGAAGCGTCCAACCTGAACAACGGGCGCTCGGCAGTTTTGAGCCTGTGCCTTTCCGATAGCTGGGACAAAGAGACATTGCCGCGGGTACGGAAGATCGTTCCGGAAAACTGGTTTCGGCCGCTGGATATCAGGCGCGCCGATATCCTGGACTTCGACTACCGGAAAGCCTTATCCGGTGCGAAGCGCGTACTGATTTTCTGGGATGCCCACGGGTTCGACATTGCCGAGTGCGTGCTCGGCGAAATCATGCCCATCGTGGCTCCGCTGGAGCATTTGGTGATCATGCATGACCTTTCCGATACACGCTATAGTTCGGACGAGCAATTCGGGTACGGGGGGCACGGACTTTGGAAAGGAAATGACTGGTCCGGACCCCGCTTGAAGCTGGGTATTATCGACTCGGCCGTGGAGCAGTCGATTGCCGCACTGGATTTCACGACACGCAATCATCTCACTTTCGATTCCGCGGATCATAGCTTCCATACGATGTTGAGCGGCCCGGAGCAGAGCGAAATGCGGAAGACGCTTGGCGAATTGTTCGACACGCAGGGGCATTGGTTTTACTTCAGCCTGAACGAAAAGCCGGGGCCCTACAAGTTTCCCGGGTACGTCAAACGGAGCGGCCCGGCCAAATCGCGGAAATAGCATGACATGCAGTCGGAAAGCACTCCATACCTTTCTCTAGTAGTCACCGCGCGCAACGATGACCACGGCGGGAGCTTGCTCACCCGCATGCAGGCGTTTGTCAACGGGTGGATCGGCCAGTGCCAGCGGCATGGTCTTTCATCGGAGCTGATCGTGGTGGACTGGAATCCGCCGGCGGACCGGCCGCCGCTGATGGATGCCATTCGATGGCCCGCAAGCACGCACCCCTGCGACGTGCGGTTCATTGAAGTGCCACGAGAGATCCATCAACGGTACAAACATGCCGAATCGCTGCCGCTTTACCAGATGATCGCGAAAAATGTGGGCATCCGCCGGGCTCACGGGAAATTCGTGTTGGCGACCAACATCGACATCATCTTCTCGGATGAACTGGTTCGGCATTTTGCGGAGCGGCGTCTCGATCCGGGCCGTATGTATCGGATTGACCGGCATGACGTGATGAGCGAAGTGCCGGTTGAGGGCGGCGTGGATGAGCAGATGGCCTACTGCCGGGCGCATCTGATCCGGGTCAACTCGCGCGAGGGCACATTCAATTTAACGCCGGATGGTCTGCGAGCATTGAGCCCGGAGGATATCGCAGCGGAAGACTCCGGGATCACGTTTGGCGCCGGTTGGTATGGCGTCGAGTATGAGGCTCCCCATACCGGATTTCGGTGGATGAGCAACAATGCAGAAGTCAATATAGGGCCTGCGCCGCCACGTGAACCCTACCTGTTGTTTGACCTGGAGCCGGGTCCGAGCGCTGGAAAAGAACCTCTGCGCCTGGTTGCGCTGGACACAAACGGACGGACTCTGGCCGAGGCGGACATCCGATCCCGCCAACAGTTCACGGTGAATTTAGCCGGCGGGCCTTCGCACGCCGTCCGGCTGCGCGTTTCGGGAGGCGGACTGCCGGCGCCGGATGACCCTAGAGTCCTGAACCTACGGGCATTTCAGTGTGGCTGGGCAAATTCTGCAGAAGTCAAATCCGCAGATTCGCGTTTCCGGAAATCTCCTAAAAACCCGGGCATCTGGCTTCAATTGATGCACGCTCTCACCCGGATTGGGCAGGAGGAACCGCCGGTTCTGTTCACGTTGCATGCTTCACCTCGCGTGCGGCGGTTTGCAGATTTCTACATCGGCGTAGGAGGCATCACCGGATTGCTGCGCGGCGGACTAAGACGCTACCGGCGTAGACAGGTTCGCCCCTTAACGGCCGTGCCACCGAGCAAGGGACCTGCTGAATCCCCGGAGCATCTGCATACCAATGCCTGCGGTGATTTCACGCTTATGGCCCGGGATCAGTGGATGAGCGTGCGCGGGTACCCAGAATTCGACATGTATTCCTTTAATATCGATTCCGTCCTCTGCTATGCGGCACACTACTGCGGAGTCCGGGAAGAGGTATTGAGCGAACCGATGCGTATTTATCACATCGAGCATGGAACCGGTTCCGGATGGACTCCGGAGGGTCAGGCAAAGCTGTTCGACCGGCTGCGAGAGAAGGGTATTGGCTGGCTGGACTATAAGGAACTGGTGGTCTGGGCCCAGCAGATGCGGCGCTTCCATTCTCCAATGATTTTTAACGACGCGGACTGGGGGTTGGCCGGCGTGAAACTAAGCGAATCCGGACCAGTCAGCCAGGGCAACTGCGCAGCAAACGCTTAACGTTTCGGAGGCAAACGTCAAATCCGATGTATAGATTCCGACGTAGAGGCGAGCCATGCCGGTTGATGACCAGGCCCAAACCTTGTAGAATTGCCCTTAGTTTCAACAAAGAGTTAGATATCGAACCCCCGCTTGCGCATCGCTTTATTGCAGCTCAATCCGACCCCGGGTGATTTGGCCGGAAATGCATCCCTAATTACCGCCGCCACGAGGCAGGCACAGCGGTCGGGTGCGGATTTGTGCGTGACCTCCGAGCTGGCTCTGATGGGTTATCTGCCGCGCGATCTGCTGATGAGCCACGGCTTCGTCAAACGGAGCTGCGAAATGCTACACGCGATGGCGCGTGAGCTCGCGGATGCTCCGCCGGTCCTGGTAGGTGTAGCGACGCCGAACCCTGCGGAAATGGGGCGCCCGCTGTTCAACAGTGCCGTATTGCTCGAGAAGGGCGGCGTCGGGCCCTCCTTTCACAAGACGCTGCTGCCGACCTACGACGTTTTTGATGAGGATCGCTATTTCGAACCGGCGCGCGAACCGCAGTTGATGGACTTCAACGGCCACCGGCTGGGGCTTAGCATCTGTGAGGACGTCTGGAATGACCGCGATTTCTGGCGTCGGCCACGCTACCACCGGGATCCGATCACTGCACTCGCCGAAGCCGGGGCGGGAATCATCGTCAACTTGTCAGCCTCCCCCTTCGTGGTGGGAAAACAGCAGCTGCGCGAAAAAATGCTCGGACACAGCGCGCGCCGGCATGATGTGCCGCTGGTTTACGTCAACCAGATCGGCGGCAACGACGATTTGATTTTTGATGGCCGCAGTTGCGCATTCGATTCCAACGGCAGGTTGATCGCGAGAGGAAAAGCGTTCGCCGAGGATGTTGTGGTGGTCGATCTGAAGTCTGGAGAGGGAACCGTCGCCGCGGATGATTTTCGGCCGGAGGCGGAAATCTGGCATGCGCTCGTGCTGGGCGTTCGGGATTATGCGCGGAAAACGGGCTTCACCCGCGTGCTGTTGGGGCTTTCGGGCGGTATTGATTCCGCGTTGACCGCGGCGATTGCGGCGGAAGCCATGGGCCCGGAGAACGTGCTGGGTGTGCTGATGCCGTCGCCTTACTCGAGTGCCGGGAGTGTGGATGACTCGCTGACGCTGTCCAGGAACCTTGGGATCAGGACCTTGCAGCTTCCCATTTCGCAGATCATGCAGGCATATGAAGCCGGTTTGCATGACGCCTTTGCGGGCCGTCCGGTGGATGTCACTGAGGAAAATATTCAATCGCGCATCCGCGGTAATCTTCTCATGGCGCTGTCGAATAAATACGGCTCGCTGCTGCTCACCACCGGTAACAAATCCGAAATCTCGGTGGGATACTGCACCCTGTACGGCGATATGTCGGGGGGATTGGCCGTAATTGCGGATCTCCCAAAGATGATGGTGTACCGCGTAGCGCGCTGGCGCAACGAGCAGCGGGCGGATATCCCGGAAGCCGTGCTCACCAAGGCGCCATCGGCGGAATTGCGTCCCAACCAGACCGACCAGGATTCGCTTCCACCCTACGAAATTCTCGATGAGATTCTCGAACGGCACGTCGAGGGAAGTGAGTCTGAAGAAGAACTTCTGGAACATGGGTACGACCCGGATACGGTGCGGCGGGTCTTGCGTATGGTGCGAAATGCAGAGTTCAAGCGCAAGCAGGCGGCGCCGGGCCTGAAGGTGACGTCCCGCGCCTTCGGCACGGGTTGGCGCATGCCGATTGTTCGGAAGCAATGAGCAGAACATGAAGCTATCAATCGTCGGTTTGGGAAAGTTGGGTGCGCCTATGGCGGCCGTGATGGCCGAAAAAGGCCACCGCGTCATTGGCGTGGATTTGAATCCAGGCTTTGTGAACGCGATTAACCAGGGCCGTGCTCCTGTTAACGAGCCGGGCCTGAGTGAACTCATCCAGAAAAACCGGGATCGGCTCTCGGCCACAACGGATTTTAACCAGGCAGTCGCCAACAGCGAAATCACCTTTATCATCGTGCCCACGCCCTCGGAAGACGACGGGGCCTTTTCCCTGCGTTTTGTCCTGGGTGCCGGAGAGGCCGTTGGCCAGGCCCTGCGCGCAAAGCACGGCTATCACGTGGTTGTGCTGTCGAGCACGGTAATGCCCGGCTCTACGCAGGGCAGCCTCCTGCCTGTCCTGGAACGGGCCAGCGGAAAATGTGCGGGAGCGGACTTCGGGCTCTGTTACAACCCCGAATTTATTGCACTGGGCAGCGTCATCCATGACATGCTCAATCCGGACATGGTGCTCATTGGTGAGTACGATCAGCGGTCCGGCGACATGCTCGAGAAACTGCACCGCGGCGTTTGTGAGAGTAATCCCACCATTGCGCGCATGAACTTCGTGAACGCCGAACTGACCAAGCTCTCGGTAAATACATTTGTAACCACCAAGATTTCCTACGCCAACATGCTGGCTCAGGTGTGCGAAACGCTCCCCGGCGCCGATGTGGCTGTGGTGACGCGCGCCATAGGCGCTGACAGCCGGATTGGAACCAGATATCTCAAAGGAGCTCTCGGCTATGGCGGTCCATGTTTTCCGCGCGACAACGTGGCATTTTCGACACTGGCGCGGCGCAACGGGGTTCCCGCCTCGCTTGCCGAGGCCACTGACGCCTTAAACCGCCGTCAAGTGCCGCGACTTGCCGAAATGGTGCTCGGCCGTCTGCCTGCAAATGGGACGGCAGGCGTGGCCGGCCTTTCCTACAAGCCGGAGACAGAAGTCATCGAAGAATCGCAGGGTCTGTTGCTGGCAAAGGAATTGCTTTCGCGCGATGTGCGCGTTGTCGTGTACGATCCAGCAGCAATGGAGAATGCTCGTTCGGCCCTTGTGGGCCGGGTCGGGTTTGCCAAATCGCTGATGGATTGCGCCATGCAGTCGGACGTTCTCACGATTGCAACTCCTTGGAAGGAATTTGGCAGCCTGACTGCAGAAGCGATGCATGCCGGAAACGGCCGGCAGAAAACCGTGATCGACTGTTGGCGAATCCTGAAACGGGAGAATTTCGAACCGCTCGTGAACTATCTCACGTTGGGTCTCGGCGCGGCGAGCCAGACGGTGGAAGCCAGCAGTCCTCAACCATTGATCAAAGCGCAGGTGCAGGCGCGGGGGGATTAGGCATGAAAGACGTAACTCGAGTCCTCGTCACGGGTGCAGGCGGGTTCATCGGAAACCACCTGGTGACCTATCTGAAACGCCACGGCTATTGGGTGCGTGGGGCCGATGTGAAGCGGCCCGAATATTCCTCAACCGATGCCGATGAGTTCGAGGTGCTCGATCTGCGCCGTTGGGACAATTGCCTGCAAGCCACTCGGGGCATTGACGAAGTCTACGCGCTCGCTGCCGATATGGGCGGAATGGGTTTCATTTCTTCACACCATGCGCAGATCCTGGCGAATAATTCCCTAATCAACTTGCAAACGCTGGAAGCAGCGCGTGTGAATGGTGTGCGTCGGTATCTCTACACTTCTTCTGCATGCGTCTATCCCGAGTTCAGGCAGACAGAAGCCGACGTGGTTCCTCTGAAAGAGTCCGACGTTTATCCCGCGCAGCCGCAGGACGCCTACGGCTGGGAGAAGCTGATTACCGAGCGGTTGTGCATGCATTATCGCGAAGACTACGGCCTGGAAACGCGAATCGTGCGCTTCCATAACATCTTCGGGCCGCTGGGCTCGTGGGACGGCGGACGCGAGAAAGCGCCGGCCGCCATGTGCCGGAAAGTTGCCGTCGCTAAATTCACTGGAAATCCCACGCTCGAGATCTGGGGCGACGGCGAGCAGACACGCTCTTTCTGTTACATCGACGATTGTCTGAACGGCATCAACCGGCTCATGCGTGCCGATTTTCACGACCCGCTCAATTTGGGCCAGGATCGCATGGTAACCATCAATGAACTGGCCGACATGGTCGCCGATATCGCGCATGTGCGGATTGTAAAGAAGCATGTGCCCGGCCCGATGGGCGTGCGCGGGCGAAACTCCGATAACACCCTGCTGCGCCAGGTGCTCGGATGGTCTCCCGAGATCTCGCTCGAAGAGGGTCTGGCGCAAACCTATGCCTGGGTTGAGGAGCAGGTGCGTGTGAAGCTGGAAAATGCCAGTCCCGCGGAACTGGCGCGGCCAATCGCTGTTTAGAAAAGACCTATCTCGCCGCGAGCCGTCCCCGGCCTTCGTAGGCTTCCAGAACTTGGGCGGCCTCGCCGTCCATCACCAGTTCCCCGTGGTCCAGCCAGAGAGCGCGTTCGCAAAGGCTCTGTACGGTGGCCGCTGAGTGCGAGACGAAGACCAGTGTCTTACCTTGCTGTTTAAATTCCAGAATTTTAGCGTTGCATTTCGATTGGAACGCCTGGTCGCCTACCGAGAGCACTTCGTCGATGATCAAAATATCGGGATCCACGTGGATGGCGACCGCAAATGCCAGGCGAACGTACATTCCGGAGGAGTAAGTTCGTAGCGGCTCGTCGATAAACTGGCCCACACCGGAGAAGTCCACGATGCTGTCAAACGCTTTCTCTGTCTTCTCCGCGGAAAGACCGAGTAGCGACGCATTCATGTATACGTTCTCGCGGCCGCTGAGGTCCGGATGAAAGCCCGCCCCTAACTGGAGCAGCGCCGCGACCTTCCCGTTGACCACAACCGCACCCTCGTCCGGCGGGCAGAGGCCCACAATCAGGCTTAGTAATGTGCTCTTTCCGGCTCCATTGAGGCCGACCACGCCGACCGTTTGACCCGCTGGAATGCTGAAGGAAATATTCTTCAGCGCGACGAACGGCTCTACGCCTTTCCGCTTGAATAGGCGGCCCAGATATCCCCGCAACAACATTCGCTCCGCTGTACGTGAGAACCTCTTGGTAACTCCGGAGAATCGGATGATGTCCTTTTCTTCAAAGATAGTCGTAGAAGCCTCTCCTCAGCCGCCGAAAGGCGAACCCGCCGAAAGCCAGCATCGCAAATGAGACGAAAAACAACTTGAGGAGCAAAGGGGCGCGCGGGGCTCTGGCATCCAGCAGGACGTTACGAAGAGCCAGCACCAGGGCGGCGATGGGGTTGTACTGATAGATCTCCGCATACTTTGCGGGAACAAACGAGATGTCGTAGAAAATCGGCACCAGCCAGAAAAGCACCGTGCAGGCGGATTCCACTACGTAGCGCATATCGCGAATGTAGACATTCAAGGCGCCGCATACCAGCGCGCATCCGCAAACAAATACCAGTTCCGCTACCAGTAGCGCCGGCAGCCACAACCAGTACCAGTTGATTCCCGTGCGAAAAGCCAGCGCCACCAGTAAAAGCAAGCCCACCTGGATGAACAGGTGAATGGAACTTCCCAGCACGTTCGCGATTGGCAAAGCTTCGCGCGGCACAGGCACCCGTTTGATCAACGAAGCGTTGTCCACGACAGAGGTTGTCCCGCTCACCCACGTCTGGCTGAAGAAGGTGAACGGAATGAGACCGCAAAGCACGTGAACCGGGAACTTGGGAGTCGGATTGTGAAAAATCTTGGTAAAGACAAACGTCATGACAATCATCATGACGATCGGATTCACCAGCGACCAGAAAACTCCCAACGACATGTTGCGGTAGCGCGTGCGAAAGTCTTTGAGAATTAGATTGCGCAGAAGGAAAAAATAATCACCGTGCCACATAGGTGCAAATAAAGGAACACACTGCGGAATAACCCAGTCATCTTCTCGCGAGAGCAACGCCGTCGCGCTCGTAATTGCAGATTCGGTCTCAGCTTATCACAGACAGTCTTTTTGGCGCCGGAAAGCGGCCGGGGCGGATTACACTACCTTTTTCCATCGGGCACTGAGCCGCGGGCTGCCTTGTTCGAGCCACTCTTTCCAGTATCGCGGCAGATGGCGGATGTTGCGTAGCGACCCGTAAACGAGCGCCAGGCCATACTTAAAAAGCGAAGGCGGCACCGGTTCGAAAAAATCATCTCTCCGGTCCACCAGCGCGCTGCAATATCCGTATATGTGCGAAAACGGGGCGTAGCCGTAGTGCGCTTTCAGAATGTCGACGGATGCTTTGAAGACATCGGCTCGCTGGCGTAACGTTTTCGCACCGCGATGCATCCGCGACGTGGCCAGATACTCATCCACCCTGAGCATCGTGTGCCGCTTCGCCAAGCGTATCCAAAGATCGTAGTCCAGACCATTATGAAGTTCGACATTCATGAGCCCTGCGTCCATGAAGGCCTGCCGCCGAAGGAACGCGGCGGGCTGACAGATGAAACACTCCGTCCTCAGCAACTCCGGGTCAAAATCCCGTGTTGGGTAACGGGTGAGGATCGCACCGCCTTCGTCTGTAAGATAGCCCTCGCCATAAATGCCGCCCTGCTCAGGGTTCGCCACTAGATGCCGCACCGCGGTCCCCACGGCGCCTGGCAGGTATGTGTCGTCGGCGCAAAGAAAGGCAAAAATGTTGCCTCTCGAAAGATGAAACCCCTTGTTGATAGCGTCTGTTTGGCCACGATCCGGTTCGGATACATAACGCACGCGGCCTTCGTACTTGCGTAGGATGTCGAGCGTGCCATCTGTTGAACCGCCGTCGACCACGATGTACTCAATATTCCGATAATCCTGGCTGAGGACGCTTTGGATAGTCTCCTCGAGAAAGCGACCCATGTTGAAGGACGGTGTGACGATGCTTACCAGAGGAAGATCCATGCGGCAAGGGCCCGGAGAATGACCCAGCCCTCATTGTCTTCTATTCCGCGAATGGTTTGCGCCAGGTCTGCGGCTACTCTTTTCCGCCGGATCACTCTGAACGCACACCGTTGAATTTTCAGGCCCGAACGCTCAAACGGCTTTTCGAGCTTCGTTCAACACGTCCCGCAACCGTTTAGCGACCACCAGTTCCTCGCCTGGACGAAGCGTAGCTGCAACAATCTGCACCCGGTCCGGCCTGTTTTTCTGCGGACGCTTCGGATCGCCTTCCACAGCTCCGCGCACCGCGCTGGGATTGTGCCGGCTCGATACCTCAATCCGCGGATCGCCCTCCAATAGCTTTTTGCTGCACTCCGCCACCGTCAGTTTCATCGCCGCCTCATCCCATTTTACGAACAGCGACGGCACGCCATACGCCGGCTCTGTCTCCGTCGTCACGCCGGGGACGGTCTCGACGATCTGCGCCACCCGGCTCATGCGCTTGCCCCACTCGCGGCTCAACGCGGCCTCGTCCGTCTTTACCCACGTTTCTACTGCCGCCAGCAGCCCCATAATCTCTTCTTTACCCACCTTCATCGGCCGGCACACCGCGCCTTCCCACGGCGATGAGTTTGCCAGCGCTGCCTCGATGAGATCTTTCCGGCCCAGCAACAGGCCGGTGCACTGAGGTCCGCACAGCCCCTTTCCGCCGCTGAACGTATACAGGTCGATTCCCATTTTCGCGGGCAGGTAGAAGTTTTCCATCGGAGGCACACGATCGGCCCAATCCACCATGATCGGGACGCCCGCCTTCTTCGTGATCGCGAGACCCTTCTCCAGCCGGTCACCCCAGGCATCGGTGTACACCATCGCAGTTTTTTCGCCGATGGCTGACTGCAGCTCCTCGTGCGTTTGCGCCAAAACCAGCTTTCCGCCGGCGCCGCGAATCGCGCTGTCGAACAGGCTGCGGCCGCCCAGCATCACGACTTCGTTTTTCATTCCAGTTGTATCGGGAAGCTGCCAGATCTTTGCCGGATCCGTCCCCGCAATACACGCCGCCGTAGCGGCCGCCATGGCGCCGGCGGCGCCCGATGTCACCAGCCCCGCTTCCGCGCCCGCCAGTTCCGCCAGCCGTTTGCCTACCGCCCGATGCAGCTCCCAGATGTTCACAAAATACTCAGCAGCCTCCTGCTTCGCGGCTCTGACTTCTGGCAGCTCGAGAGTCCCGCTGATGTAAGTCCACGGACCGCGCGCGTTGATCACCGGCGTCACGCCAATGCGCGTGTAGATGTTATTTGACCGGTTTCGTTTTACGGCACCGAATGCCTTATCCACCAATCCCTGCGCTGATATGTACCCCAGCAGGGGAAGCGCGCCCGCCCACTTGATGAACGCACGCCGGTTGTCAGAAAAAAGCTGTTCCATAATCTGCCCTTCCGCTATTTTTGAAAATATCCGGCGCGTTTATTCAGACGCGCAGGTACGGCTTCACGTCCTCGAAAGCCGCGTCAATTTCCGCCTGCACTTCCGGTGATGCTCCGGTGTGCGGCATCCTCGATAACGCCGTTTTGAAAACGCCGCGGCGGTGCATCATTCCCTGATACCCTTCGTCCACCAGTTCCTCCAGGTTGATCAGCGGCAGCAGGTGCATAAAAATCTCGCGGGCCTTCTTGTGATCTCCCGCCTGCCAGGCGTCCCAGATCTGCACGTAGACATCGGTGAAGCAGGCCGCGGGCATCGTGCCGTCCGAGCCCTGATTCATCTCAGCCATCATGCCCCGGCCGCCGTCGCCGCTGAACACGCGCTTCATCGGCGGCCTCTTGCCCTGCAGTTCGCGCATCCGCTCCAGCACCGGACTTAGTTCTTCTTTCACATACCCGAGGTTCGCATGCGCTTTCGCCAACTCAACGATGAAACCCGCCGGCATCGGGATGGGGCGATGCGGTCCCGTGTCTTGAATGAAGATCGGCCTCGGCGTAGCGGTCGCCAGCGCACTGTAATAACTGCGGTAATCCTCCAGCGATTTGGCCTTTTCCGGAGGAATGGCGATCAGCGCGTCCGGCGAAAGTTTGTCGGCGTGGCGCAGGTAATTCAGCGCAGCCTCCGTGTCCGGTCCTTGCACGCCGAATACGATGGCCGCCCGGTTGCCCTTAGCCGCATCGGCGATCACTTCGTAGCCGTGCAGCCGCTCTTCCACTGTGAGCCGGTTGTATTCGCTGGCCATCTGCGGCCAAACAATACCGTGCGCGCCGCAGCGGTTCAGCCAGTCGACTTCGCGCGCCAGGTCCTCATAATCCACTGCTTTTGATGTCGTGTAGGGCGTCGCCGCGATAATGAAGATGCCGCGCAGCGCCTTTTCGGTTGAAGGGCGCGCGAATGCCGCCCCGGCCGTCCCCGCCAGTGCCACGAGAAAGCTTCGCCTGCTGGAAACTCGACAATCATCGCTTTGCATGCCTATACCTAATATCAAAATTCGAAGCGCGCCACTATCTGCATCTGGCGTGCGTGGAATCCGTTGGCCAGGCTCGTCACCTGCCCGAAACCTCCCGCGCCAAACTGGAAATTCGCGCGATCGAACCGGGTGCGATTGAGTGCGTTGAACGCCTCCATGCGGACCTGCAGCTTCTTGGACTCGTGAATGCTGAACTCCTTTCTCAAACCGAGATCGACGTTCTCGATGCCTTGCGACCTCAAATTGCTGAAGTACCGCGGCGCATCGCCCAACTGTTGATCGCCCGGATCCGCAAAGCAGTTGGCGTCGAACACACTAATGCCGCTCGTTGCGCCATTGAGCAGCGCAGCGGCGGCAGTGTGCGGGCTGATGCCCGCGCTCGAATTCGAACAGGTCACATTGGGTCGCTGCGCGCCGTTGGCCAGCCGGTCAAGCGCCATCTCGATGTGCACCGGCTGCCCGCTTTGCAGCGTCAGATTCGATGATGCCGACCACCCTCCGATGACCTTGTCCAGCACCGGGTTCATGTTGCTTCCAAGCACCAGGCCGCGTCCCACCGGAATGTTCGCTGTAAATGCCGCGGCCACACGGTTCGTGGCGTTGTTCGCGCTCAGACTGTACTCCGAGGACAGACGGTCCAGTGCCTGTGGCCCGCCCTGCCCTAGCCATCCCACCCAACTGTTCGCCCCTGAGGAACTGTTGTCCGTAGCACGAGCCAGGGTGTAGCTCCCTTGAAACGTGACGTACTTGCTGGCCTTCTTTTCAAACCGGAGCTGCATCGAGTCGTAACGGGATAGCGCCGCCAGCAGCGGCAATCCGTCAAACTCTCCGTCGTATTGCGGGTAATGGCTCAGCAGATTCCCCAGAGGGATCGAGGGCTGGCTGTAACGTGACACCGGCTCGTTGAAGATAGCGTTTGGGCCTGCGAATAGTGGCAGAAACGGGTTGGCAACCGGTGTCGCCAGTTGATCGCTCGTGTATTTTTCTTCAACGTCTGTAGGGATGAAATTCCGGTTCCTGGTGGACGCGGCGAAACCGCCCCAAGGCAGATGCGTGCTCCGATTGGCCGAATAGTCAATTTCCAGCACGGAACTACCCGGCAGCTCGCGCTGGATCCCGACGCTCCACTGGTAAATCTCGGCGTTGCGGTCGGTTTCGTAGCTGAGATCGCTGTTGTTCGAATATCCCCACTGCGCCAGCTTTCCGTACTTCGTCCCTTGGGGCGCCGGTATTCCCAGGGGGAACGGGTTGTCGAGCGTCGCAAATTGCGACTGATAGTTGTCGTTCGTGTAGTAAACATTTGGCGTGGACGTGTACGCGGGCCCCGCATATTGGAAATTGGTCGCGATATTCATGCCGTAGTACACGCCGGCGCCGGCACGAATGACTGTTTTTGAATCCCAGCTGTATGCCACCCCCAGGCGTGGCGCGAAGTTGTTACGGTCAACGGGAATATTGCGGTTGCCCGGAGTCGCGAATAACGTGATCCCGTTCAGATCGCCAAGCCCCGGAACCGTAATGCCGCTGCTACCGTTGAAATCAGAAAACGTCGAGCGGTTGTAGCGCTCGCTGTATGGCGTGCTCCACTCATAGCGCAGCCCAAGGTTGACCGTCAGCTTGGCATTTACCTTCCAGTCGTCCTGCACGTAGAAGCCGGTTTCCTTGGATTTGTCCGCGATGGGCGGAAGCTCCTGCAGAAAGCCGTTACTTCCGTATCCCAGCAGGAGACTGGCAAACGAGTCCCCCTCTGTCACTACACCGTCGTTGGGCGACCTGTTTGTGGCGTTCTGGTCGAAGCTGAAAAGGCCAGTCGGGTTCGAGGGCTGCCAGAAATTGTTGAAGAACTGCCGCTGTTCCCCGCCGAACTTGAACGAATGCGCTCCCTTCACCCAGGAAAGCGCGGACGAGTAAGTAATCAGTGTATGGGTGAAGTGGGTGTCTACGCAGCATTGGTCAAATATGTTGCTGTACGCATTACCGAACTCGATGGAAGGCATGCGCGACAGCCCGTTGTTGATCAGGTAGCTCGGAAATCCCGCGGCCGTCAAATTGGGATAGTGCGTGATTCCGGGAGCGTGAACGAAGTCCACGCCGATACGGCCGGTGTAGAGAATCCGGGGGTTGATGGTCCAGTCGTATTGCAAGACGGCGTTATCCGATTGCTGCTCGTATTCATAGGCATCAGCTACGAATGTTGCCTGCGTTGGGTTCACGTTATTGAGATAGCTGTAACGTGCCCCCAGGCGATTGCGGTCGTTGATCTGGTAATCCACCCGTCCATCGAGCTGGTACTGGTTAAAGGTCGATTGGACGTTCTTGCGATAGTTGTTGTAATTGGTCCCCGCATCACCTGTGACATTGGGCTCCGGCATGTAGGCTTCCAGGGCCTTGGCCACAGGGTCCAGCATGCTCGACGGAATAAAATTGCCCGCAAACGGTTGCCGGATTCCGCTGGGCGATATGCTGAACGGGTTGTAAATTACCACCGGTGCCAGGTTGCCATTGGCGTCGAACGTCATCGTCTGCGAAAAGTTGCCGGCGCGTTGAAGATCGGTCGGAAACGTCGCCGTGGTCTGGCCTGAGCCGATGTCTCGCTGCTTCTCGTAGTCAAACAGATAAAACAGCTTGTTCCTTTTGATCGGCCCGCTGATCAGTCCACCGTATTGGTCATGCGTGTGCGGCGGCTTCCCGATGCCCGCCTGGTTGCTGAAGAAATCGTTGGCGTCAAATGCATCCCGCTGCCCGAAGTACCAGGCGCTGCCGTGAAGCTGGTTCCCGCCCTGCCTCATCATAATGTTGATCACCGTTCCGCCGTTGTTCCCGTATTCCGCCGAGAAGCTGTTGTTCTCCACGCGAAACTCTCCGATGATCTCCACCGACGGGGTATAGTACACGTTTGTATTACCGCCTTCGCCCTGCTCGGGCGCGCTCAATGGAGCACCGTCGAACCGTACCTCGGCGGTGGAATTGCGCTGCCCGTTGGACACGAAGTTGGTACCGGAAGGATAATTGTCGCGAATGCCGCTCCCCGCCGATTCCGTGATCCCCGGTGCCAGGAACACCAGCCCAAAGTAACTGCGTCCGTAAAGCGGCATGTCTCGCGTGTACTGGCCACTCACTGTCGTCCCGAGGGCCGAGTCACCCGTCTCTAACATGGGTGCCGCCTCCACAACGGTCACCGAATTTTCGAGCCCCGCCACTTGCAGGGAAAAATCGACGCTCGTGTGCTGACTGACATCGAGCTTTACGTTTTTTGTCTCTTCTGTTCGGAAACCTGACGCTTCGGCTTTGATCAGATACGTCGCAGGGTGCAGCCCGTTAAAGATGTACGTGCCCCGCTCATCCGTTGCTGTGGCATTGGAAATGTTTGTCGCAACATCTGTGATCGTGACGCGTGCTCCAATAATCACGCTGCCGCTCGAGTCGCGGACAACACCGCGAACTTGAGCTTCGAAGTTAGCTTGGCCGAAAGCGGACGCCGCACAAAGCAGCGTTAAGGGAATGACCCAAAGGTCAAAAAGACTGACTGAACGATTCACCGAAGCCTCCCCAAGAGTGAACGTCGTTAACGTTCACGAGTTGATGCGGATGCTAGCACGAGCTGTGATTGGAGGTCAAGGCGCGCGGGTCTTTTAACATTTCCTGATAAGTCCTGCCGCGGAATGTACGAGAATGTCCTTTCGCTATAATCGGCCATTGTTATGAAGAGGGTTGGAATCCCCGAGATTGCACGGCTGGCGAACGTCACCATTGGCACCGTCGATCGCGCGCTTCACGGACGAAAAGGCATTCGCGAAAGTACGCGCTTGCGAATTCTCGAGATCGCCAAAAATGTCGGCTACCGGCCCAATATGGCGGCGCGAGCTCTGTCAGCGCGCCGGACTCCGCTGCGCATTGGCGTTTGTATTCCGCGCGAAATCCACTTCTATTTCGATCAGCTCTATCAGGGTATTGCCACCGAAGCGCAGCGTGCCGAGCTGTCCGGAGTAGAAACCATCTGGCGGCGGACGGGGCGGCTCGGAGAGGCCGAGGTGGAAAAAATCGAGGAACTGATCGAGGCAGAGCCCAATGCCCTCGTCCTCACTCCGGGTAGTCCGAGAGAATTAACGCCGCTCATTGATGAAGCCGAGCGTCGCGGCATCCGCGTCATCTGCGTTGATACCGATGCCCCCGGCAGTGACCGCTCGACCGCCGTTTGTGTCGACCCTGAAGTCAGCGGTCGGGTTGCCGCCGAGCTTTTGGGGGGGATGCTGCTTCCCGGTTCACCGGTTGCCATTGTCACGGGCATGTTGCGCATTGAGGATCACCGGAGAAAGACGGAAAGCTTTCGCAGCGCCTTTCCGCGTTTTTGCAGCGGCGGCTCCGTCGACGAGCTCATTGAAGCGCACGACGATGAAGACGAAGCGTTTCAGAAAAGCTTTGCCCTGCTGGAGCGGCGCCGGGAACTCGCCGGCCTTTACATAAACACCGCCAACACCCTGCCGGTGTGCCGCGCCATCGGTGCTACCGGCCTCGCCGGTCGCATCAAACTGATTACGACTGACTTGTTTTGGGAAATGCGCCCCTATTTTGAAAAAGGCACGATCTCGGCGTGCGTTTATAGCCGCCCGTTCGTGCAAGGGGAGCTCGCCATGCGCATGGCCATTGACCATGTCCTCCATGGAGCCCCACTGCCTAAATCCCACTTGCTCGCACCGCAACTCGTCATGCGGTCCACTTTCCATCTGTTTCGCGAAATGAGAGCGCCCGGCCGCGAGCAGGCGGCTCCGGAAGTTTCCGCACCACCAAAATAGCCAGTTCTTGTTAATACTTGCATACTAGTTAATGCGAACGTGTTATACTCTTCGTCGTTAACGTTCACGAGGCAATGATGCCTGGCTGGACCCTACCGCTCGCCTCCATTCTGGGCGCTGCTCTGATCGCCGGTTCGGCGTGCGCACAGGAGCTTTCGTTCACGGGCCAGCTTTATCCCGTTCTGCAGAAGGCCGGTTGCCCGAACTGCCACAATCCTAATGGTGTAGCATCCGCAACTCGACTTCATTTCCCGGACGAAGAGGCTCCGCCGGCCCGCATTGAAGCGTTTGGAAAATCGCTTGTCGAGTTAGTCGACCGGAACAATCCTGATAACTCCCTTCTTTTGTTGAAGCCTACCAATCGCGTTCCGCATGCGGGCGGTCTGCGAATTGCCAAGGACAGCCCGGAGGAGGTCAGTCTTCGCACGTGGATCGCCCATCTCGCAAACCTATCCGAACCTGATTTGGAAGCCGCAAAACGTTACAAACAAGAGGAATCCGCGGGACGCGGGGTGATGCAGACGGCCGTATTGCGCCGCCTGACCCACAGCCAGTACAACAACACCATACACGATCTTCTGCATGAGGCCAGCAGTCCTGCCAGCCAGTTCCCACTCGAGGATTTCGTCAATGGCTTTAAGGATCAATACGAGGCTCTCTCTATTACCCCCATTCAGGGCGAGGCATATTCCCTCGCTGCAACGAAGCTAGCCGCTAATGCATTTCGACGGGGTGATTCCCGAGGTCTTGTGCCGTGCAGAAGCGAAGGCACTGGTTGCGGGGAGAAATTTGTTCGGGCGTTCGGCCTGCGGGCGTTTCGCCGTCCACTAACAGCAAAGGAGTTAGCCCGCTACTCTGCCCTGTTTGAGACCCAGCTAGACAACATCCGCGGCGCACAACTTGTCATTGAGGCGATGCTGCAGTCGCCGAACTTCCTTTTTTGGCTCGACGATACCCCAAATCCGAGCTGGAAAGCCTATGCCACCGCGTCGCGGCTTTCGTATTTTCTGTGGAATACGATGCCGGATGACGCTCTGCTAGCGAGTGCAGCTTCCGGCGAGTTGGGCACACCGGCGGGCCTCGAAAGGGTCGCGCGGCGAATGCTGGCAGACCCGCGAGCGCATCAGGGATTGGATGAGTTTGTCTCAGAATGGCTGCGCTTCGACCGTGTTCTCACCGCGGCGCGCGAGCGACGCATGTATCCGTTATTTACGCGCGAACTGGTGACGGCGATGACCGATGAAGCCAGACGTTTTATCGGCGATCTGGTTTGGAATCGGAAAGACTTCACCGAGGCGTTCACGGCCAACTACAGCTTTATCAACTCCGATCTGGCGGCAATTTATAAGGTCAGGCCTCCGCGGCGCGATTTTGATAGAGCCGAGCTTCCGGTTTCAGACGAACGGGCCGGGCTTCTGGGTCAGACGCTATTTCTTACGCTGACCAGCAAGCCGGAAGGGACGGCGCCGACGGGTCGCGGGCTTTTCATTCGCGAGCAGTTTCTATGCCAGCACGTTCCGCCACCGCCTCCCGGAGTAGACACGAACCTTCCACCGGTTACGCAGGACCGGCCCGTGACCAACCGTGAGCGGATGGCCATGCACGCCACGAATAAGATGTGCGCCGGCTGCCACAGCCTGATTGACCCGATTGGCTTTGCGTTCGAGAAGTTTGACGCTATCGGAATGCATCACGACAAAATGCAGTTGCTTTTCATGCCGGTTTCAAAGAACGCGGTAGCAGCACGCACGGCAAAGCCCGACGAGGTACTTCTCGAAGTGGATACGACAGGCTCGATTGCGGGCCTTAAAAACGCCAATTTCACGAATCCGCGGGAAGTAGGCGAGTTGCTGGCGCGCACACCTCAATGCCAGGAATGCGTAGTCAAGCAGGTGTTCCGTTACATGGCCGGCCGGCAGGAAACACCGGCCGACCAGCCCGTACTGAATCAGGCTTTCGAGGAGTTTCGCGGCTCCCGCTTCAATTTCCAGGACATGTTAGTATCACTAATCAAAGCGCGGGAATTCGGCCCCGCGAATAAGGAGACTCATGTCGCAAGTAATTACCAAGCGCACTAGGTTATCGCGCCGGATCTTCTTAAAAGGCCTGTCGCTGGCGCAGCCCGTGGTTGTGGGACTGCCGCCGCTCGTCTCCATGTTCAACTCAACCGGCACCGCTTATGCAGCCGAAGCCAACGTGGGAAAGACGGCGCCGGTGGAGAAGCGATTCGTGCTCTGGTTCAACGGGAACGGCATTCCGGAACGGTACTGGATTCCGAACCGCACGGGCGCGAACTATGACATGACGCCGTGCCTGACGCCGCTCGCTCGACTTCACGATGAGGTTCTGGTGCTGAGCGGGTTGGACAACTCGGCAGTGGGCGGCTCGAACGGGGACGGACACTCCGGCTCCATGAGCGCCCTGATGACGTGCACGCGATATACGGGACGCGGCCCGGGCGGTCCTTCATTCGACCAGATTCTGGCGCGACGCATGGCAGAAAACATGCGCTTCCGGTCGCTCCAGGTGGGTGTTTCGCAGGAATGCTTTGGCGGCTCCATACAAAAAAACATGAGCTGGACCGGCCCGGATCGTCCTCTGCCGCCTGAGGAAATCCCACACCGTCTCTTCGATCGGCTATTTGGCGCGAAGGACGAAGGCTGGGTGAACCGGGAGCGCAGCGTTTTGGACGCCGTGCAGGAAGATGCGGCCGAGCTTCGCAAGGGTCTTCCCAAAGAGGACGAGCGCCGGTTGGATGAGCACCTGTCTTCCATTCGCGACCTGGAACGGGCCATCGCCGCGCTTCCACCGGAGTACCGCGCCGTGCAGGAACCCGACCAGGACTTCGATATGAAGGACTGGCCGCGCATTGCGAAGATTCAGAGCGATTTGTTAGCTTACGCGCTGGCCACCCGGCAGACTCGCATTGCGAGTTACATGCTGACGAAATGCCAGGGTCTGGCCCGTTTCCCCTGGCTGGGGCACACGGCAGCGCGGCATCACGACTACACGCATGCGGATGGCAAGGCTCCTGGTGACGAGGGTGCCGAGGGCCAGCGCATTCTTCGCGATATTTGCAGGTGGCACGTCGATGAGTTCGCGTATTTAGTTGCCAAGCTGAAATCCATCCCGGAAGGCGACGGAACACTGCTGGATAATACGGTGCTGGTATATGTTCACGAGCATGCAGAAGCCGGCATTCACAAGAACAACGGCGTGATTGCGTTGGTTGCGGGTAACAAGGATCGCCTGGCCCACGGGCGTCATATCCGTATGGCGGGAACGATAGGTGATCTGTATCTGACGATCGCTGACGACGTCCTCAATGCGGGCCTAGGGTCATTTCCGGCCGCCAGCAAGCATTTGAACCAGATCCTCGTTTGATCGCCGAATTCGTGTGGATCGAGTAATGGTGCGCGTTCGTACCCTTCTGTTCAGCATCCTCCTGACTGCCTGGCTGGCGCCGCCGGCCACAGCGGAAATCAGCTTTTCGGAAGAACGGGACATTGCTCTCTGGGTGATCCGGCTGGGCGGCAGCGTCATTGTTGACGGCGCAGACCATCCGATTTCCGACCCATTTGATCTGCCGGATCGTGAATTCCGCATCGTTGTGGCAGATATGCATGGGACCCTCACGGCTCCCAAGGATCTGGAGCCGCTAAGCAAGCTGACACACGTTCGCGAGTTGTACATTCCTGCTCGGGTTTGGAGCCCGGTGAGCGATGTGAAAGCTCCATTCTCGGACGAATCCTTTCAGTACTACACCGGCATGAAAGACCTGGTGAAGTTTCAGGCGGGACTGACCACGCTCGCCTGGCTTGACATCGGGAACGAAGGAATCGAGCGCATGGCGCCTTTGACTCAACTCAAAGACCTGCGCGTGGCGCTGACCACAATCAAAGATCCGAAATGTTTTCAAGCCCTGGTAAACCTGGAATCATTGGACCTTAACGACTCGTATGTTTTGGATTCCTCTCTAGCGCCACTTGCGAGCATGAAGAATCTCCGCCGGCTGAGCATGGTGGGAACGCTAGTCACCGATGATGGGCTCAAGTACTTGCGTGACCTTACCAAGCTGGAAGCACTTGACCTGTACGGGGTCAAGATCACGGACGACGGCGTGGAAAATCTACGCAAGCTGAGCTCGCTTCGGCAGCTGAATCTTCTTGGCGCGCAGATTACGGACGCCAGTGCGGATATTCTCGAGAACTTCAAAGAATTGCGCGAATTGAATCTCTACCGGAGCCGGATTACAAACGCGGGACTGGCCAAAATCGCACATCTGGCTCACCTGGAAGTCCTGGATCTACGATATAGCGGCGTTACAGGCGCAGGCGTTGAGGCAATCCGGAAGGCGCTGCCGAACTGCCGTGTCATTTACGTGGATTCGGCGCCTGCGCCGGCGGGACGGCGGGCGGAAAGTAAGCCTTCGGGGAATAGCGAACAGGCAATCGCCGAGTGGATTCAATCCATAGGAGGCGAGGCACGGGTGGCGGATGGCAAAATCCAGTCCGTATCGCTAGCCCGGCTGCCTTTCAACGACGGCCAGATGAAGTATCTGTCGGGCCTGACCGGCCTGGAAAAGCTGAATCTGGAGGCCACTGATGTCAGCGATCTGGGGCTCGAGCCGGTTGAAAGTTTGACTCATCTACGCGAATTGAACCTCAGTTTCACCTCGGTATCAGATCGCGGCCTCGCGCACTTAGCCGGATTACATAATCTCCGCCGATTGACTCTAGCGGGTTTGCAGCTCAGCGGGACTGGTTTTTCGCATTTGAGTGAGCTGCGCTCTCTAGAAGAGATCGATTTGACAAGCACACCTGTTACCGACGACGGTTTAGCTCGAATTGCAGAGCTAAAGTCACTCGAGCGGTTGGCTCTTGGGAGCTCGGACGTGACGGACAAAGGCCTGGACCATCTGGCCAAGCTCACGAACCTGCAATCACTCGATTTGCGCAGCGTGGATGTGAGTGATTCGGGTATGGAGAAACTGGCAACGCTCCGCAGTCTTCGCGATCTAAATCTGGACTACGGCCGTTTCACCGATAAGGGAGTGGCCCTTTTAGCCGCCCTTCCGAGTCTAGGAAGGCTGGACATGGTGCGCACAAGGGTGAGCGATGCCGGAATTGAATCGCTGGCCGGCATCAAGACACTGGAAGAGCTTAACCTGAACTACACAACGGCCGGTGACAAAAGCCTGGAAGCCATCAAACAATTGCCCAATCTTAGGGAACTGAATCTTGACCACACCAATGTTACGGATCAGGGAGCGCAAACACTGGGCGCGATGAGCAGTCTTCAATTTCTCGATCTGTATCACACTACCGTTTCGAAGAAAGCTTATGACGGTCTGAGAGCCGCAATGCCGCAGTGCCGGATCTTCTTCGATGAGGATTCGGGGCTGCCGGGCCGTCGAGCAGGGAAAGGCTTTTGAGTCAAAGATCTGCTGTTCTTGCCGGTTTCGCCTTCTTCTTTAGATCTGTAGGAGGCTGGTGCGCACCACCTTCGATTGACTGGATCACCGATTTAGGCGGTAAAGTAGAGCGGGCGGCGAATGGAGACGTGGTGGCCGTGAATCTGCGGGGCAGCTGGATCTATGACTCGCAGATGATCGAACTGGCGCGCATGCCGCACCTGGAACGCCTGGACTTATCACACACGCGCATCTCGGATGAAGGGATGTTGTATTTGAAACCGGCGCGGGAAATTACCGACCTCAATCTCTTCTTCACCGAGCAGATCACTGATCAAGGCATTCACGCAATCGGGGACTGGAAGAAGCTGAAGCGCTTGAACCTTCGCGGCACGAGGATTTCGGATGGTGCTCTGGAAACGATCAGCCATTTGACGCAGCTGGAAGCACTGGATATTGCCAACACGCAGATTACCGATAACGGGTTGGATAGCCTGATGACCCTTATTAACCTGAAAGAGCTCTCCTTGGGACGGCGGCTGGAGAGTGACCGGGAATTAGAGTTACTGAGACTGCTGCCCACTCTTACTTACCTGGATTTGAGCGGCCCCACGGGGGCGGAGCGGCCGGATACAACCTATCGAAGAGTTCGCCAATCGGGTGCGATGCGGCCGGAGTTGGTGCACGCAATCGCTGAGCTCAAGAATCTACGTGTACTGCGCATCGGCTACTCGAATGTGGACGGCGATGCTTTGAAGTCGTTCGCGTCACTCAAACAACTTGAGCGATTAGGTCTTGAAGGTTGTACGCGAGTCAATGACGAGGCGGTTTCGGAGCTTTCTCATTGGCCGAGCTTAAAATATGTTGACCTGCAGGATACGCCAGCCACTCAAGCGGGTGTCGAAGCTCTACAGAAGGCGAAGCCAATACTTAGAATTTTAGGACCGGCGACTGCAGTGAAGACCTACGCAACCGAGAGGATCGAGCCCGGCAGGTAGTGAATGAGGGGTCATCGCGGTTCAACGATCGTCTGATAACGGCCAGGAAGCAATTGTGTGACCGTTTGAGTGCGGCCGCTCGGCCAATGAATTTCCGCATTGAGCGCGGGAGGCGGGTCTGGACCTAAGCCAAACAACAGGCGCTTATCGTGCGAAGAAAGATAGCTGCCGCCTCCGGAGACCCAGCGTACGAGCTTTCGACGGCCCGCGGTAAGAATCACCTTGGCGCCGATGGCATCGCGGTTGCTGCGAGTACCCTCGAGTTGGAGCCCAATCCATGAACCGCCTGTCGCGGTATTTTGCAGCAAAACAGGGGAATCGTTGAGACAAGTGAAGACGACGTCGGGGCGGCCGTCATTATTCCAGTCTCCGACTGCGAGTCCGCGTGCGCGAAATGTCTTCTGAAAAACCGGGCCCGCGAGCGGGGAGGCATTCTGGAAGATCCCGTGACCGTCGTTGTGTGCCAGTAGCGGAGGTTCCCGGTAAGAGACATCACGGCGCGTGCGCTCGATGACTTGATTAATGTGGCCGTTGACAATCACGAGATCGAGATAACCGTCATTGTCGTAGTCCAAAAACCGGGTGCCCCAGCCGACGAAGGATTTTGTAAGCGCGGCAAGACCGGACGGCGCGGTGCGCTCCTCGAACGGGAAGTGGCCGGGATGGACGAAGAGGGCATGCCGCTCGTCATTGAAGTTTGTGACGACGAGAGCAGGCCAGCCATTTCCAGTGACATCAGCGGCATCCACGCCCATGCCGGCACGGGCATCGCCATCCATATTTAATGCGACTTCGGCGCGCATACCTGCATCCTCGAACGTGCCATCGTGTTTGTTGATCAAGAGGAGATTAGGTGAAGCGTCGCGGGCGACGAAAAGATCCATCCAGCCGTCACCGTCGATGTCGATGGCAACGACACCGAGCGCGCGGCCGACCATTTTGGAAAGTCCTGCCGTGGCGGTGACGTCAGTGAAAGTGCCGTCGCCGTTATTGTGATAGAGGCGAGGAGGCTCTCCCTCATATTCGGTTTGAGCGCAGTATGTCGGTTGTCCCTCGTAGGAGCAATGCTGGGGCCCGTCAAACGCAAACTTTGCGTAATTGGCGACAAAGAGGTCGAGACGACCGTCACCATCGTAGTCCAGCCAAGCGGCGCCGGCACCCCAACGGCCCGAATTCGCAACACCGGCAGATGCCGTGACGTCGGTGAACGTGCCGTCCCGATTGTTGTGGAAGAGAGCGCTCGAAGGATAACCAGTGATGTAAATGTCGGGGAATCCATCGTTGTCGTAGTCGGCTGCAGCGACCCCCATTCCATAAAAGGGCAGACGATCCAGGCCGGCTTTGGTTGTGACGTCCTCGAATTTACCCTGTCCAAGGTTGCGGTACAGGGCATTGCGCGGCGGCACAACACTTTTGCCATGCGGGGTTTCACCACCGGCAACGAAAAAGATGTCCAGTAGCCCGTCCCTATCGAAATCCGCGAGAGCGACGCCGCTGCCCATTGCTTCAATCAAGAAACAATTCCTTGACTCGCCGCTGACATGCTTCCAATGAATGCCGGCAGAATCGGTTGTGTCAGTGAAGATGGTTCCGGCGGCGTTAAGCGGCCGAGCTGGGCTGGAAAACCAGAAAGTCAGGACCAATAGAAAAGCCAGGCATAATAAGTATGAACTGCGCACTGTCAGCGTCCTACGGAGGCAGCTTTGCGACCGCCGGATTCGGCGGACTTCAGTTTCTGGTAAGTTGCAGTCTCTCTAGCGGCCTCGGCCTCAAGATTCAAACGCCTATAGACCCGGCTCAGGGCAAAGTGCAAACGACTATCAGACGGATTCAACTCAATCGCCTTCTGAAGATACGCACGGGCTTCTTCGGGGTGGTCTTCTGCAAGTGCGAAGTTGGCCAGCTGATATCGGGGTTCGACGGCTGCTTCATTAAGTGCCAGAGCTCGCTTGAGCAGAGTGATGGCGCGAGCCTTGGTGCTGGCCGAGGGTTCTTCGGCCAAGAGAGCGCCATAAGTCTCGCACAGACGCGCGTCGTGCGGAAAGCGAACCATGGCTTGCTCGAATGTTGATGTTGCTCTCTCCCGGTCGCCCGTTTTCCAGTGCGCCGTAGCTAAGCCCGTCTCTGCCTCGGGAGACGGTTGCAGCGCATCCGCCTTTTGATACGAAGCGACGGCGTCATTGTAATACTGCAATCTCAGCTCAAGGGAGGCTTTGGTCAGGAGTGACTCCGCCGAGTCTGGGTATGCTCGAACGGATTGGCCGGCGAACTGCAGCGCACGGACATCGTCGCCACCAGCATGGAGCAGCGAACACAGCAGTTGAAAGGTTTCTTGCGTCGCATGGTGTGCGCCGATCGCGTCCATCAGCGTCTGCGCGCTTGCCTGGAGGCGTCCCGTTCGATATTGAATGCGCGCGATTTCCAGTTCGAGAGCGGCGGGGTCGTCAAAAGTGGCTCGCACCGGGAGCAGCAGGGCTTCGGCAGTCGTAAAATCCTTCGCTTCTTCGGCCACGCGGGCGCCGAGGAACTTGGATCGCGGGCCGTCGAGATGTTGCAAAGCGCGTCGCGCTTTTTCTTGCTGATCCGTATGATAGTAGCCGTTGGCGAGGGCAGTCCAGCTATCCGGCTGCCGCGCCATGATGTCAGGCACCGATTCCAAGAGTTTCACAGACCGGGCGTAGTCTTTCTCTTTTTCGGCGACCATTCCGGAGAGGAAGATGGCGGCTTTGTCGTTCGGATCCGCACGCAGCAGCCGATCCAGGTTTTCTTGTGCCGGTTTGATCAGACCGAGTTGCCATTGATTAGCAGCAAGATTGCGGCGAGCGGCGGCATCTTTCGGGTTCAGCTTTACGGCTTTCGCAAGATATTCGTTTGCGGCGCGCAGGTTGCCTTCCATGCCGAGAACTCCTCCGAGACTGGTCAACAGACTCGCGTCTTCAGGCGCCAGAGCGACCGCCTTACGCAGTTCAGCTTCGGCGTTTTTCAAGTCTCCACGCTGAACGAATTGGAGGGCCTGATCGGCATACGGCTGAGCGCTAGCCGGTTGAGCAAAGCTCGCAGCGGCTGATAACAGGTACAAGAGCGCCGCTGCCGTGGACGTCATGATAAAGCGCATAAGGGGCCGAGGCCGCTATATCGTTTGATCCGGCGGGTCACGCGGGCAGCCCGACGCATCACGCCCAGTTTATCGCGGTTCAGTTTGCCTACCGAAGGGATCGTCTGCCTGACCTGTTAAGATCAAGAAACATTTCCATGGGACCAGTCGATATTTTTCGAACTCTTTGTTTTCTCATGCTGAGCAGCGCAGCTGCGGGGATCAAGCCGTCAATGGGACAGACGGCCGCGGCGCGGCCTGCGCGACCCACACCGCCGACGCGCGATCCGCACACGCCGGGTTATGTCGAGGCGAAAGAGCTGCCGGATGGGGCCAACGCACCGGCAACCGCAGACGGAAACTTTATCTTGGGACCCACGCACAACCCGGCGCCGGAGGTGACGCCGCAGACAGGCGTGCCGCAGGGGTCCGTGTTCACGTTTACCATGGAATCGAAGGACAGCAAGATTTATCCGGGCATTGCGCGGGACCCGAACACGTTCGGGGACGCGGACCCGAACGATCCGGCGAAGTTGATCGTCACTACCAGCCACCCCGCTCCCTACACTCGTCATGTGTCCGTGTATGTTCCGAAACAATATGTTCGAGGCACGGCTGCACCTTTTATCGTGGGGGCGGACGGCCCTGATCCGTTGCTCTTCGCCGTTCTGGACAATCTGATCGCGCAACATCGAGTCCCGGTAATGATCGCGATCTCCATCGGCAACGGCAGCGGCGACGCCCAAGGCAGCCAGCGAGGGCTCGAATACGACACGATGTCCGGGCGGTATGCGGAGTTTGTAGAGAGCGAGGTGCTGCCTCTCGTAGAGAAGCAATATGATGTGAAGCTCACCAAGGATCCGGAAGGCCGGGCGACTATGGGCGGGAGCTCCGGCGGCTCCTGCGCCTTGATCATGGCCTGGTATCACCCGGAGCTTTACCACCGGGTGCTCACGTATTCAGGAACCTACGTGAACCAGCAATGGCCGGCAAATCCGGAAACACCTCACGGAGCGTGGGAATTTCACGAGCATCTTATTCCGAACAGCTCGGTGAAACCCATTCGACTGTGGATGGAGGTGGGCGACCGGGATCTGTTCAACCCGAATGTCATGCGCGACAACATGCACGATTGGGTTCTAGCCAACGAAAAGATGGCCAAGGCTCTGGCAGCTAAGGGGTATCACTACCAGTTCGTTTTCGTTCGCAACGCCGGACATACCGACCGGGCGGTAAAGCAACAAACGCTTCCTGAAGCGTTGGAATATCTGTGGCAGGGGTATCCGAAGAACTGATGCGGGCTTAAAGACGCTCTAAGCGGGTTTGAGCATCTCCGAACTGATCGAGCTTCACTCCAAACCGGTCCATGAGCGATAAATACAAGCTGCACATTTTGCGCTTCTCTTCGCTCTCATTCAGGTAATTCAAGGTACGCCCGGTCTGTAGTGTTCCGCCCAGCCCTCCGGCGAGAACCAAAGGCAAGCGGAGGTTATCATGCTTGCGCCCGATCCAAAGGTTAGAAAGAAACATCAGGCAGGAGTGGTCGAGGACTGTGCCATCGCCCTCCTGCATCGCATCCAGCTTCGAAGCGAGGTAGGCAAACTGGCTCACGTGAAAGCGGGCGATACGCTCGTAGCCATCCGAATTGTTGTCGTGGGAGGCGGAGTGATGGCCTTCTTTAACATCCAGAAACGGATAGTACATGGCGGACAAGTCGCGCGAGATGATCAGTGACGCCACGCGTGTCCGGTTGGTTTGAAACGCGATCGCGATGATGTCACACATCAACCGGGCGTGCTCACGAAGATCTTCGGGCAACCCGTTGGCGGGCCGCGGCATAGTGACCACGGAGGCATTCTTCGCCTTCACCGCCTCTTCCGCCTCTCCCTTGGCCTTGCGCGCTCCTTGTACGCGCTTCTCTACTTCACGCACGCTGCTAAGGTACTCGTCCAGTTTGGTCTTATCGCTCGAGCTGATTCGCCGGGTCAGATCCTGAGCTCTGTCCTTCACACGATCGAGAATGCTGATGTTCAGCATGTTGCCGCGGTTGTCAAACAGGTTGTCCCAGGCGAGCGACGGATAAAGTTCCACGGGCACCGGCGAGTCGGGAGTCTGCCAGGAGATATGCGAACTGTACGCCATGGAAAAATTAGTCTCGTGATAGCCGGTCATCGGCTGCTCGCAAGCGAGAACGATACTCGATTGGGGAGTGTCTTCGCCCACCCGGGCGGCAATCATCTGATCAATGCTGATTCCCGAATGTATGATGGCGCCTTTAGAAATGTGAGCGCCGGAAAGCAAGCTTCCGGTCTGCGCAGGATGAATCCCCTGGTCCGTTAACGCCTTGATGAAAAGCCCATCAATCACGTTGATTTTTTGTTTCAGCGGCTCCAGGGGCGTGAGGGTCCTGCTGAGCCGCATGGCGGCGCCCTGGCCTTCTGCGCTCCAGTGATCCTCGTTAATTCCATTGCCCAGAAAAACAACGCCGAATCGCTTCGGAAAGGCACTTGGAGGGGGCGTATCGGCTAAGGCATGCAGCGATTCCATCCAGGGCAGGGCCATGGCGCAGCCGGCGCCACGAAGCATCGTACGGCGGGAGAAGGCTGTCATGGAGTTTTCGGACATGGTCAGTTCGCTTTCCCCGATTGTAGCGCCGCGCGCGAGGGTTGGGCTGGCACGGAGATCCTTCTGGTCAGGAATTGAGGACTGGTTACGATGGTCTCAATGAGCGTGTCAAAGCGATATTCTTCCTCCGCGAGCCGGCTCTCCATGCGCTCGAGCAAGGCCTCGTCGGAGAGTTGGAGGGAGCGGTTTAGGGCATAGGCGAGCAGTTTGCGGCTAAGATTGTCGACAAACTCCCTCTGCCTGTGTGCCCGGATAAAGTCCTGCAAGCCCCGAAGCCCATTTCCTTGCACATCTCCCGGATAGGTCACCGCGGTATCCACAGGCCGCCCCGCAAGATCCGCCGTTCTGGCGTTCCCTACCGGTCCATAGCCCTCAAAGGCTAAGCCGAATGCATCGAAGCGGGAATGGCACGCAGAGCACACGGGATTCTCCCGATGCCTTGCCAGCATTTCGCGCACCGGCAGTTCCGATTTGGCCTCATCCGCCGGTAATTCGGGTACGACAGGCAGCGGTGGCGGGATCTTGATCCCGAGCACCTTCTGCACCACCCAGTTTCCGCGCTTAACCGGGCTGGTTCTCAAACCGGGCGAGTTTTGCGTTAAGAACACAGCCATTGGCAACAGCCCACCCCGCCCGTATTGGCCCGCGTTCGTCACGCGAACCCAGTGTTCGGCATCGCCGGTAATGGCCGGGATCCCGTAATGTTGCGCCAGAGGCGGATTCACGAACGTGTAATCGCCGTACAAAAGGTCCAGCACGGAACCGTTGCGGAAAACCAGGTCTTGTAGGAACCGGATGGGTTCCTGAAACATGGCCTCGCGCAGAGAGTCGTTGAAAGTGGGGAAACGGCCGCGGTCCACCGAGTTGTTGGTTTCGAATTGCCGGAAGCCAAGCCAGTTGCCGGTAAACTCCGTAGCCAGGCCGCGGAGGCGGGAGTCCTTCAACATACGCCGTGTTTCGGAGAGAAGGACTTCCCGGTTTTGCAGATCACCATGCGCCGCGTGCTGGAGTAGTTCGCTGTCAGGCATGCTGCACCAGAGGAAGTAGCTCAGTCTGCTAGCCAGGGCGTATCCGGACAAACGCTCGGTGGGGAGAGGAGCGGGCGTCGGCAGCGACGCATGCACCAGAGGTTTGGAGGAAGTCAAACCCGGATCGGCGAGATCCAGCCGGTAAAGGAAATCCGGCGACATGAGGATGCTGACCAGTGAGTCGCGGATCGCGTCTTCGTGCGATAGCTCACTCTTGGCGCGCAGGCTGCGGTAATACGCCAGCAGGTCGTTGCGTTCACCGGCCGCCAGCGGACGCCGGTACGCGCGTTCGGCAAATTGCAGCAGAGCTTGCAGGTGCTTGGGCTCTGCCCCGGCGCGCTCTTTTTCGAGAGCTCGCAAAGTATCATTGATCTCGTCGAAGTGCGCGCGGATGGCTTCGGCAGCGATCGTGTCGTTTTCCGGGTCAGCGAGAGCCTTATCCAGATACTCCTGCCGCATGTCCATGATGACCGCGGTATCGGTGATCTTGTGATCCGCCGGTCGCGGAGTACCGCCTTCGGCGCCCCCGCCGCGAACCTCACCGCTCTGGTTGAAGAAGAACTGAGTCCAGGTGCGCTCCGTGAAATGGGCGATGAAATCGAATTCGTTCCACAGCCGGTTGATTTCACGTTGGCCTTTTTCGTCCAGGATCAGCTCCATAAGCGGCGTATCGTCGCGAAAAAATCCCATGACATTGTGATAACCGGCGCTGAGCAGGCGGCCTTTATCGTCGGAATCGTCCGGATAAAAGCGGCCGCGCTCCTTGATGTAGAAAGCATCCGGGAAAACGGAAGCGAAGCGGGCGAAAGCCGTCTCATAGCGGGGGCGTTCGGCAGCCGGAACCACAAGGTCGGCGTCACCGGCCCTGGCTTTTGCGGAAAGCGCTGCCCATCGCGGAGCGGCTTCTTCGTGGAGATCGGGATAATCCGGTATGGCAGGCACTAGCGGCGCAGGGTCGGTGTCGTTCCGCAGATCCCTGGGATCGCTATCGCGCCGGTGCGAGGCGAAGTTCTTCAGCTTCCAATTCAGCAGAGGCTGAGATTGCGGAGGCAGACCATACACCTTGGGCGCCACGAATTGCATGGCGGTGTGGGTGCGGATCTTGACCACAAAGTCGCGCATGTCCGCCAACTTCGCCTGCATTGATTCCTTTTCGGCTGAAGCGGGATCCGGCAGAGCCCGCCACATCTGCTGCAGTTTCGCTAGAGGGCCGATCGCGTCCGTATCTTGCAGAATCTGCCAGATCATGTGAAGGTACTTGGCGCTTACTCTTTCTTCCGCCGCCACCGAGGCTAGCGTCGCTTGCGGTTCGCCCAGGTTGTTGCGAAATTGAAATCGCCAGGCGGCACGAAAATAGTCCGCATAATCGGTGGGCTGTCGCAGGTAGAAATCTACGATGCGCTGAATGGCATATTTCTCACGATCGGTCTCGACGAGCATCGGGTACGGGGCAAAGTCAATGGCATCGGGCGTGAGCACCATATGATCGGCTACTTCCCGCGCTGCACGGAGGTATTTGTTCAGCAATGCCGGCGACATGGTCAACGACTCGCCCGAATTGTCAAAGCCTGCCGGATTTGCCGGATCCACTGGAAACTCGCGGGTGACGTGCATCTCCTGGCCCGTGAGATCGCGCACCGTGTAGTCGTATTCGGCGTTGCTCAGCCGCCGCACCAGAACCGGACCTGGATCGCGTGCGAACTTGCTGATTTGTTCCGCGCGCACCTGTTGCACCCAGGCAATCACCTTTTGGACAGCGTCCGCGGGCGGCGCCGGAACCGGTTTCGGGGGCATTTCCTTCGCCTCCAGCCTTTCCATCAAAAGCAGCCAATGAGGGAAATCCGCAGTGACGGTGTCGACAGACGCATAGGACTTGAGGTCGAACTGTGCGGCGGGAGTCTTCCCGCTGTGGCAGCCAATGCAATACGTCTGCACGAAGGGCCTCACAGTCTGGTCAAACTGCTTTTCGAGGATTGTAGGTGCCGCGCCGTCCACCCTCATGGCCGCGAGAGCCAGCAAGAGGGGAGCGGCTCGAAAGTGCATCACCCCGCCATTATTTCATTGAAGGCCTGGAGCGCGCTGTGCGTAACGGCGCTAACGCAATGGGCCGTCGCACGGCCAAATTGCCAGCCGGCAATATTACACTTCGGCCTACGTTGGAGTGTAACCATTTTCAGGATTGGCGAGCCTTGCGATCGATGGGTACCCTAGGACCAGGAGTGAACCATGTATCGACTGCTACGACAGTTTGCCGCTGACGAGCAGGGCCAGGACCTGCTTGAATTTACTCTGATGCTGGCTTTCGTGTTTCTAGCATCCGCCGCGCTTTGGGTGAGCTCCCGGTAGCTGCATCACGCGCTCCGCACGGCTGTACCGCAGCCAATTTCCCGGCCGGGTTAGCCCGGACAGAGATTCACATTCTTCGCGCCAATCCGGTCAGAATAGAAGGACATGAACGTTCTCGTCCTTAACGCGGGCAGCTCCAGTTTGAAGTTTCAGGTGATAGCCACCGATCTCGAACGTATCCGGCAGGATCAAGACGAGCGATTGTGTCGCGGTGAAGTGGAGCGGATAGGCGGAGAGGGCATTATCACGTTGGAGAGCCGCAACGGGCCGCGCCAGAAAGTGACAGCACCCGTTCGCGACGTCCCGGCGGCGATCGATTACGTGTTGCGCTGGCTGGCGTCAGACCGTTCGGGAGTCGAACAGATCCATAGCCTGGGAGACATCCACGCCGTGGGGCATCGCGTGGTGCACGGGGGAGAACTCTTTAAGCAGTCGGCCATCATTGATGACGAAGTATTGAAAGGCATCGAGGACTGTATCGATCTTGCCCCTCTCCACAACCCCGGGAACCTGAGCGGGATTCGGGCAGTCTCCGAGATTTTCGGCAAAGCAACGCCGCAAGTAGCGGTTTTTGATACGGCTTTTCACAGTTCGATACCCGAACACGCTTATCTGTACGCAGTGCCTTACCATCTTTACCGCCGCCACCGTATACGCCGTTACGGGTTCCACGGCACATCTCACCGTTACGTGGCGTTTCGGTATCGAGCCCTGCATGGACTCAGCCGCGAACAAACCCACGTGATCACACTCCACCTCGGTAATGGCTGCTCGGCCGCGGCAATTCGCGGCGGCAGTCCGGTGGACACCTCGATGGGGATGACACCGCTCGAGGGCCTGGTGATGGGAACGCGATCGGGGGATCTGGACCCTGCCATTGTCAATCTGATTGCCGCCAAAGAGGGACTCTCCCCGCACGAGGTTGAATCTCTTTTAAACACGCAATCCGGGCTACTGGGCGTTTCCGGGCTGACCAACGACATGAAGGCCTTGCAGGAAGAACTCGCCGAGCACGATGACCGCCGGGTGCGGCTGGCTATTGAGGTCTTCTGCTACCGGGCCCGGAAGTACATCGGCGCATTTTTAGCATGTATGGAAGGAGCCGATGCAGTCGTTTTCACTGGGGGAATCGGTGAAAACTCACCGGACATCCGCGCGCGCATCTGCGCCGGGCTCGAGTGGGCGGGCTTGACCCTTGACGCGCAGCAAAATGCACAGACTATCGGACGGGAAGGCCAAATCAGCGCGCAAGGATCGAAGCTGCAAGCATGGGCGATTCCGACCAACGAGGAACTCCTGATTGCGCGAGATACGGTTCGCTGCATCCTGGGCGAGCCGCACCCGTCCTAGCCGCCTCCTAATAGGGCCATCTCCATCCGGTGATGTCCGGGCTGTCGATGCCATGCTTGTATGCATAATTCCGGCAATCGATCTGCTGGTTGCGAAAACGCTCTTTGGCGTGGGCGCCAATGCGCTGCAGCCGCGGGGTGCGGTCGATGGCATCGATGGCGAGGCTGAACCGGTCAATCTCGTTTTGAATAGCGAGCTCCATGGGCGTATTGATATTGCCCTTTTCCTTGTAGCCCCGGACGTGGAAGTTACTGTGGTTCGTACGACGGTATGCGAGCCTGTGCACCAGCCAGGGGTACCCGTGGAAATTGAAGATCACCGGCTTATCAACGGTAAATAGCGAATCGAAATCGCGGTCGCTCAACCCGTGAGGATGCTCAGAGCTTGGCTCGAGATGGAACAAATCCACCACATTCACGAAACGAATCCGGAGATCGTGGAACTCTTCACGCAGCAGAACCACTGCCGCGAGAGCTTCCTGCGTCGGGATGTCGCCTGCGCACGCCATTACTAGATCCGGTTCAACCCCGCCATCGTTACTCGCCCATTCCCAGATGCCGATGCCCTTCGTGCAATGGCGAATGGCGGCCTCCATGTCCAGATATTGAAGGTGCATTTGCTTGTCGGACACGATCACGTTTACATAGTTTTCGCTGCGCAGACAATGATCCGCCACCGAGAGCAGGCAGTTGGCATCGGGCGGAAGATAAATGCGCGTGACTGCGGAACTCTTGTTCACGACTAAGTCGAGAAACCCGGGGTCCTGATGAGTGAAACCGTTGTGGTCCTGGCGCCATACCGTCGACGTGATGAGCAGGTTCAGCGACGCGATATCCTGCCGCCAGGACAGGTGATTGCAGATGGATAACCACTTCGCGTACTGGTTGAACATCGAATCAATGACGTGCACAAAGGCTTCGTAAGTCGAAAGGAAGCCGTGGCGGCCAGTTAGGAGATAACCCTCGAGCATTCCTTCCATCGTGTGCTCGCTGAGCATTTCCATAACACGCCCGTCCGGCGCGAGTTCGCCCCCGTCGGCATCCTCGGGAAAACGTTCCTCGATCCAGAACTTTTTGCTAGCCGCATACAAGGCGTCCAGCTTGTTCGACGTGGTTTCGTCCGGGCCGAAGACGCGAAAATTATCCATATTGCGTTTCATCACATCGCGCAACAACGCGCCTAAGGGACGGACATTCTCCGCTTCCACTTTTCCGGGATGAGTGACGGCGACTGCATATTCGCGAAAATCGGGCAGGCGCAGGTCGCGCTTGAGAATGCCTCCGTTGGCATGGGGATTGGCACTCATGCGGCGCGCACCGGCCGGCGCAAGTTCTCTCAGCTCCGGCATGAGCCGGCTGTTGCTGTCGAACAGCTCTTCCGGCTTGAGCGATCGCATCCAGTTTTCCAGGATTCGCAGTTGCTGCGTATCCTTCCGCACATCGGGCAAGGGCACCTGATGCGCCCGCCAGAATCCTTCAAGCCAGTGCCCTTCCACTTCACGCGGCGCGCTCCAACCTTTCGGGGAGCGCAGGACGATCATTGGCCAGCGGGGCCGGCCCGTACTCGTGCCGGCACGCGCGTCGCCTTGATGCCGGTGAATCTCGGCCACGCAGTGTTCTACCGTGGCAGCCATGGCCTGGTGCATCGTGTCGGGATCGGAACCTTCCACGAAATACGGCATCCATCCACAGCCTTCGAGCAGTTTCTGTAATTCCTCGTGGCTGACGCGTGCCAATAAAGTCGGGTTATTGATCTTGTAGCCGTTCAAATGAAAGATGGGCAAAACCGCTCCATCCCGCGCAGGATTCAAAAACTTGTTGATATGCCATGACGTGGCTAGCGGACCGGTTTCCGATTCGCCGTCGCCCACGACCGCTGCGACAATCAAATCCGGATTGTCAAAAGCGGCGCCGCAGGCATGCGACAGTGCGTAGCCGAGTTCTCCTCCTTCGTGGATGGAGCCGGGAGTTTCAGGAGTACAGTGACTGCCGATTCCGCCTGGAAAAGAGAACTGCCTGAAAAACTCGCGCATGCCGACGGCGTCTTCGTTCTTCTCGGGATAGACTTCGGAATATGTACCTTCCAGGTAAGCCGGACCCAGTACGCCCGGTGCGCCATGTCCAGGCCCGGCAATGAACATCATGTTCTGATCGAATTTGCGAATCACGCGATTCAGATGGGTATAAATGAACGATAAGCCGGGACTTGACCCCCAGTGCCCGAGTAGCCGGTTTTTGATGTGCTCCGGTCGCAGCGGCTCAGTCAGTAGTGGATTATCAATCAGATAAATCATGCCCAGGCTGAGATAGTTGCAGGCCCGCCACCAGGCGTGCACCCGGTGCAGCTCGTCATGGGCCAGGGGCGCGCCCGCGATTGTCGATCGCGCCTGTCCGTATGCACTAATTTCCTGAATTGACGGCCCAGCGGGTGTCTCGACGAGACTCATGTTCTACTCTCCTTCATTTCAGCTTACGCCTCTCGAATTACGGGATCGTTTCGAATGGACACAGCTCACGGCTCACCAAAACGGTGAGCAAGACCACGTTTTCACGAGATATCCAGGCGCACTGCGGTTTCTGCCCAAGTTCGGCGTCGTCTTCTTCTCCAGCTTTTATGAAATTGGGGGTCAGATTCCGCCGACGCTCTATATCGGGTTACGCCCATCCGGTCTATTCTCCGGCTCAGGCCGTTGCATACTGAGACAAAGGCGTGGGGTGTATTGCCCATGAGCATTGGCGGGCCCAACCATCCGATTTGCTACAAGTGCGGCGTCGAAATCATCGGACATGAGAATGGTTTCATTGGCCGGGCCGACCAGTTGGGCAACGATGACGCATTGTTCGTTGTTTACTGCCCGGATTGCGGCGAACAGTTTAACGTCGACGCACAAGAAACTGACGGTCCCACGCTAACGCGGCTCTCGGCGACGGAGGACCCATCTGAAACAGCCCGTAGCAATCGAATCCGGCATGCCGCCTGTTAACTGAATGCACAGAATGGTGAGGAGTTTGCCCGGCGGCGACGGGGAGTTGGCTTGGCCATCCGCTCCGGCCTATGAAGGATGCAATTGTGACCCGAAGGTTTCGTGTTAGGATTTTCGAGGAATCGTCCTTCGCAAGTGAAAACCGCATCCCTTTTGCTTTTGCTCAGCGTCTCGGCGTTTTCCGCCGCGCCGGCACAACCGCAGTTAACCCATCGTTTGCCGAAACTTACTTCGGTTTTCCCCCAAGGTGCCCGACCGGGTGAAAATGTCCGGGTAGAAATTCTCGGCGAGTTTCTCGACCGCACATCGACGGTTCTCTTTCTCGACGGCTCGATTTCCGGTCAAGTGGCCGATGCGCAGCCCTCTAGGCTGAGATTGCATTTTCAGGTCGGCAAAGAGGCCAGCTTCGGGCCGCATTATTTTCGAATCCTCTCGCCACGCGGTCCTTCCAACCTCCTGCTGTTTCGCGTCGGTGATCTACCCCACATTACGGAGCACGAACCCAACTCGACATTCAGTGAAGCGAATCCCGTTGAGCCGCCGGTCACCATTAACGGCCGTTTGAATGTTGACGATGATTTCGATTTCTATCGTTTCCACGCGGAAGCGGGACAAACCTGGATCTTTGATTTGCGAGCGGCGCGTAACGGTAACGGGTTAGACGCGGCCTTGATTCTTCTCGATGAGCAGGCACATGAGATCGTGCGAAACGAGGATTATTTTATTTGGGATCCGTTTCTGGAGCACAAATTCGATCGCAGCGGCACCTATACGGTCGTCGTGCAGCCTACGCACACGCAGCTCGATCCGAACTTTGCGTACCAGTTGGACATCCGGACGGCGCCACACATCGAGACCGTAGCGCCGATCAGCCTGGCGCCGGGCGCACGTGTGGATGCTACTCTGTACGGCGCCGGATTGCTCGACAAATCCGCCAAACTAATCTTCGCGCACGGTGGCGGGGTCGCTTTGGGGTTCAGCGGCCGCGTCCTGGACATGCGTGATTCGAGCGCGCTCGTTCGGATCGAGGTCCCCCAAGACGCACATGCTGGTGCTTACGAACTCATGTTGGCAACGCCCACGGGCAACTCGGACAGCGCGATGTTTCTGGTCGATGCGACGCCCGCGTACCCCGGAACGGGACCGATCCGACCGCCCATCTCGATAACCGGCACTATACGCTACAGAGATCCCGAGCGCTTTTGGTTCGAAGCCAAAAAGGGACAGGCGCTGGTCTTCGAGGTTCGGGCGCGACGGTATGGTTCACCGGTCGATTCTGTCCTGCGAATTCTCGACGAGAAGGGTAAAGAGCTGGCCCGGAATGACGATGCGAACTTTCCGGGAGTGGCGGACAACAAAGACTCGCAGATCGTTCACACGTTTTCCGAGGACGGGCGGTACCAGGTCGAAATTCGCAACCTGGTCCGCGTGGCCGGAGAAGATTACCCCTATCAGCTTCTCGTTTATCCGGCGATGCCTCATGCCAACCTCATGCTATCGAGCGATCAGCTTTATGTCGATGCCGAGGGCGAGGGTGAGATCGACGTTCATGTTGAGCGCCTGTTCGGGTTCGATGGGGCTGTGGAACTTTCTGTTGCCGGGCTGCCAGAAGGTGTTACAGCGGCACAGACCGTTGTCCCGCCCGGAGAATCAAAGGCCAAGATCCAACTGCATGCGCTTAACGTCAAACCGGGCGTGTTTAGCACAGTTCATGTGTTAGGAAAGGAAGTCGAGTTACCGGCTTGGCGCTCCGTAAAGATCTCCGGCGGGGACGGCGAGGGCCAAACGTTCTGCCGTGTGGACGGCCCGACGCTGGCGGTCACGGAACGGCCGCTCTTTGTTCTGGAGGCTGAAGTGACGCGCGCCAACGTGGTTCGGGGCGGGGCAGTGGACATTCCGGTACTGATCGAGCGCGCGAGCGGTTTCTCCGATGATATTGAGTTTCAAGTGGATGGATTACCACAGGGCGTGTCGGCAGAGCCCTTAGTTGCCCACGATGGGCAAAGTAATGTTAGAATCCGACTCAAGGCCAGTAGCAGCGCCGCCTCCGGCAGGACGAAGGAAATCCAGCTCATCGGAGTGGCGCAAGGCCATGTGGAGGAAGCGCCTGCCATCTCGGTTCAAGTGGATTAGCGGCATCCTTCTGCTGTTTTGTGTCCCGGGATTGGCAGTGGTAAAGCCGGTCGGGCTATCCGTTTACCCCCACAACCCCCTCTTGTTTGGTATTGACGCCCGGCAGCAGCTGCTGGTGATGGTCTCGTATGCAGACGGCACTAGCAGAGACGTAACGAGGGAATCACATTTCACATCCGCGAAACCAAGCGTCGCGAGTATTGACGATAACGGCCAGGTTATCGCACACGCCAACGGCGGCTCGCTGATTCAGGTTTCATACCAGGGTCTGCGGAGTTCCACGACGGCTCTCATCGAGAAAGCGGATGCGCCGGTCCCGTTGAGTTTCGCTGGGGACATTTTGCCGGTGCTGACGAAGAACGGTTGCAACAGCGGAAGCTGCCACGGCGCCCTGAACGGGCAAAACGGCTTCAAGCTGTCATTGTTCGGCTATGAACCTGAAGCCGATTACGAAATGATCGTGCACAAGCACGATGGCAGACGGCTCACACTCGCCGAGCCCGACAAAAGCCTACTTCTACTAAAACCGACTGCCCAGGTGGCGCACGGCGGCGGGAAACGATTTGCCAAAGACTCCCCGGATTACGCAATGTTGCTGGAGTGGATTCGTAACGGCGCACAACGGGTTGCATCGCAGGAACGGAAGATGGTGGCTCTGCGTGTTAGTCCGCCTAACGTTGCGCTATTCGGAAAAGAATCCAAAGGGCGGCTGCTGGTTACCGCGCGATATTCGGACGGCTCGGAAGGCGACGTCACCGACTGGGTGAAGTTTCAGTCCAACGATGATTCCATCGTCAGTGTCGATCAGCATGGGACGCTTGCGGGACTCGCTGGAGGGGAGACGGCGATCGTGGTTCGAGGGCCGGGTGTAACGGGCGTCGCGATAGCCGATGTGGTGCCGGATACGCGCCCTGTGCCGGAGCTTCGCCCGAACAACTTCATCGATAAATACGTGGCCGAAAAGCTGCAGCGGCTGCACATTTCAGCATCGGAACCGGTCGACGACGCGACCTTCCTCCGCCGCGTTTTTCTGGATGTGATAGGCGTCATTCCGACGTCGCGCGAGGTCCGCGAATTCTTGCGGGATCGTGATCCCGACAAGCGCGCCAAGCTGGTGGAGTCGCTCCTGCACAGGCCGGAGTACGCGGACTTTTGGGCGCTGTATTGGGGCGATCATCTGAATAACACGAAGCAGCTCCTTTACAACAAGGGTCCGTATACCTTCACCGTTTGGCTCAACCAGATCTTTCGAAATAACGTCCCCTACGACAAGTTCGTGCGGATGATGCTCACATCTACGGGCAATACGTACGATGCGCCCGAAGTGAGTTTCTACCCCGAACAGAAGAAAGAACCCGACTGGGCTGCCAAAACTACCCAACTGTTCCTCGGGGTCAGTATCGAGTGTGCGCGCTGCCACAACCATCCGTTGGAGCACTGGACGCGCGACGACTTCAACGGGATGGCCGCGTTCTTTTCGCAAATCAAATGGAAAGAACCCTCCGGGCCGCGCAACAATGAAAAATCGCTATATCTCGACTTTAAACGGCAGTTTCAGCATCCGGATACGAAACAGGTGGTCTTTCCGAAGGCATTGAATGGACCTGCGGTACAGTCCGATGACTCGACGGATCGCCGCGAGTTGCTGGCCGACTGGATTACATCGCCTGACAATCCGTACTTCGCCCGAACTCTCGTGAATCGTATGTGGCGAAATTTCATGGGCCGCGGGCTGGTCGAGCCGGTGGACGATTTCCGGGCAACCAATCCCCCGACGAATGCTCCGCTTCTCGACGCGCTGGCTAAGGATTTCGTGCAGCATGGCTACGATTTGCATCATCTTATCCGGGTTATCACCTCCTCGGCTACCTATCAGCTTTCCTCCATTCCGAACAAGCGGAATGAAGGCGACAAAATGGCTTACTCGCGCTACTATACCCGGCGCCTGTCGGCGGAACAGATGCTCGATTCCATCGTGCAAACCACGGGTGTGCCTGAGAAGTTTCGATCACAGTATCCCGGGACGCGTGCAGCGCAATTGGCTGAACCCGAGATTGAGTCCTATTTCCTGGACGTGTTCGACCGGCCCTCGCGCCAGCTAATCTGCGAGCGCAAACAGCCGCCAACCTTGAATCAGGCGTTGCACTTGATCAGCGGTGAAACGATTCAGAAGAAGATCACGGATCCGCAAAGCATTCTGCAAACCACCCGAAACATCGAAGAAATGTACTTGCGCACGCTATCCCGTTTCCCCGACGACGAAGAGCGGAGCACAGCAGAGCAGGCCATTGCGAAAGCAGGGTCCGCAAAGCGCGGGTATGAGGACTTACTCTGGGCACTGCTGAATTCCAAGGAGTTTCTATACAATCACTAGGGAGGCGCCATGATTTCGAACGGCACATCGCTTTTCGGCAGGCGTGATTTTCTCCGCATCGGTTCGCTCGGCGCCTTGGGCGTCAGCCTCGACGGTGTGTTGCGCGCCGGTGCCAAGAAGGATATTTCCTGCATTCTGCTGTGGCAAAGCGGCGGTTGCGGCCACCTCGACACGTTCGACATGAAACCGGACGCCCCCAAAGAGATCCGCGGTGAGTTCAAGCCCATCTCGACCAACGTCCCGGGCATCCAGATTTGCGAGCACCTGCCGTTTACCGCGAAGCAGGCCGACAAGTTCACGATCCTCCGTTCCATGAAGTCGCGGGAAAACAACCACGAGCGTGCCATTAATTACCTGCTTACCGGCTATCTCCCGCTGCCGACGCTCGAGTTTCCCAGCATGGGCTCAGTGGTTGCGAAAGAATTGGGGCCGAAGAACGGGCTTCCGCCATACGTGGCTGTGCCCAACACATTCCCGTCCTACGGTGCGGGGTATTTGGGCGGCGCCTACAATCCATTTATCGCGGGCGACCCAAACGTCTCCGGCTATCAGGTTCGCGATCTGACATTGCCGGCCGATGTGGATTGGGACCGCGTGGCCAATCGCAATTTCCTGCTGAAACAAATGGATGCAAAGTTTCGTGCCATCGAGTCGTCCACGGATATGGCGGCGATGGATGCGTTCTATCAGAAAGCCTATGACCTTTTGAAATCGCCGGCCGCACGAAAGGCGTTCGATATCGGGGCGGAAAAGGAATCGCTGCGCGAGCGGTACGGCCGCACCCCTGTGGGGCAAGGGGCGTTGCTGGCGCGCAGGCTGGTGGAATCGGGCGTCCGCTTCGTCACGGTGGCCAAGGGCTGGTTAAACTATGACACCCACGGCGATAACTTCAACATAATGAAGAAGGCACTGCTGCCCGAGTTTGACCGCGCATTCGCCGGGCTGCTCGAAGACCTTCACGAACGCGGCATGCTGGATACGACGCTTGTGATTGCTATGGGCGAGTTTGGCCGCACGCCCAAGGTCAACGATGCTGCCGGGCGCGACCATCACTCCAAAGCGTGGTCCATCGTCCTGGCTGGCGCGGGTATTCCGGGAGGGCGAGTGCTTGGCGCCACCGACCAGAACGGAATTCAGGTTACCGACCTTCCCGTGGAGCCTGAAGATCTACTCGTGACGATTTACAGCATACTCGGCATAGATCCGACCCGCGAATACCAAACATCGATCGGCCGGCCGGTTAAGCCCGTGAACGGCGGGCACATTATTTCCGGACTGTTTAGCTGAGGGGGCCGGGAGCGCCAGGGCTCCTGAACCGGATCACTCCCAACCTCCTCCCAGGGCCTGGTAAACCTGCACCAGCGCCGTGAGCTCGTTCCCTTGCGCTTGTGCCAATCCCAACTCGGCGGTGAAAGAATTCGTCTCGTTGGTGAGCACTTCCAAATAATCCGTCGTGCCGGCTTTAAAACGCACGTGGGATAAGCGCGCCGCGTCTTGCGCCGATTCGAGCAAGTGTTCCTGCTGTATTCTGAACTCCCGATTCTTCCGGTATGCCACTAGCGCGTTGGATACGTCCCGAAAGGCACCTTGAATCGTTTGTTGGTAAGACAGGAGCAATTGCTCGTGCTGCGCCTCCGCTAAACGCACGTTCGACTTAAGGCGCCCCCCCTCGAAAATTGGCTGCGTCAAAGAGGCTGCAAGGTTCCAGATGCCGGCCGGACCGGTGAAGAGATTCGCAAGCGCGGGGCTTTCAAAGCCTGCCGACCCGGTAAGCGAAATCTGCGGAAAATAGGCAGCTCGCGCCACGCCGATCTCCGCGTTGGCGGCGATCAGGTTCTCCTCGGCCTGCCGGATGTCGGGCCTGCGCTCGAGAAGGGACGACGGAATTCCGACCGGCACTTCGGGAGCATGTGGTTCTTCCGTGAGCTTTAGACCTCTCGGGACGTCTCCGGGATTGTTGCCCAGAAGCACGCTGATGGTGTTCTCTTGTTGTGTAATCCGGCGCTGCAGGTCGGGAACCTCAGCGGCAGCAGTGTACACCAGCTGCTCGGATTGCCGGACGTCCAGCAGCGAGTTGATTCCGTGCTGCTCCAGAGTTTTGTTGAGCTGGAGGGAATTCTTCCGTGACTCCAGAGTCCGGTTCGAGATTTCGAGCTCCAAATCCAACTGGCGAAGCTGATAGTACGATGCGGCAAGGTTAGCCACCAGCGCCGCCATCACCTCTTTCTGCGCCCATTCATTGGCCAGCAGCGTGGCGCGCGCCGCCTCGGTTGCACGCCGGTACTTACCCCAGAAATCGAGACTCCAGGCCGCTGAAGCCGTGAGTTGCCCTTGCGTAAGTTCATACGAAGGAATCGGTCCGAGCCTGGGACTCTGCTGGCTGGCGACAATCCCGCCAACTCCCAATGAGGGAAACTGGTCGGCGCGCGTAATCCCGAGTTGGGCACGGGCAGCAAGCACGCGAGCGGCCGCGATGCGAACGTCATAGTTGTTCCTTAGGGCCTGGCGGATCAGACCTTGTAGCTGCGGATCCTGAAACACCTCCTCCCATTTCTCGCCGCCCAGGGATTGCCTGGGATCTGCCCCGGCATTTTCCACTGCGCCGCGATACGTCGTAGGAACGTTGACTGCCGGCCGCTTGTAATTCGGTCCGACAGTGCATCCGGCCAACAACACCATGGCGCCGAACACACCCAGTCTGCATTTCATGGCGTTAGTCTCCATCTCCCGGCTGGAACGCAAGAACCGGCCTCGGTGCAGGCAGCGTTTCGCGCGTCGAGCGAAGGAAGGGCACGCGGTTCAGTACTTTCTCTTGAAATTCCTCTAAATAGAGATAGATCGCCGGTGTGACGTATAACGTGAGGAACTGAGAAACAATTAACCCGCCGACGACAACCAATCCGAGCGGCCGGCGCGACGCTCCGTCCGCGCCATATCCCAGTGCGATCGGAAGAGCGCCCAGCAATGCCGCTGCTGTTGTCATCATGATGGGACGAAACCGCTCCAGGCTCGCATCGTGGATCGCCTGGTCGTCGGCGATTCCCTGGCGAACGCGCTGCTCGGCAAAATCGACGATCATGATTCCATTCTTCTTGACAATACCCATCAGCATGAACATGCCGATGTAGGCGTAAAGCGAAGCTTCTTCGCCGAAACACCAGAGCGTCAGTAAGCCGCCGAGCAAAGCCACCGGCAGTGAGGAAAGCACGGTGATGGGGTGCAGGTAGCTTTCGTAAAGAATCGCCAGGATCACGTACATCACGAACACCGCCACCAGCATCAGAACGGCTAGATCCGAGACCGTATTGCGGAATGTCAGTGCCTCGCCCTGCAGTGCTCCCTGGATCCCCCCCGGCAGAATCTGCTTTGCCGAGTCTTCCACGAACTGCGTAGCTGGTCCTATAGCAAACCCGGGCTTCAGATTGAAGTACATAGTTACGCTGGTGAATTGGTTGATGTGATTCACCGCTTGTGGGCCGATCACGGCGTGCCAAGTTGTCACGGCATTCAACGGAACCACCCGCTGCCCGTCGTCGCTTTTGATGTAGAGCTTCCCGAGGTCTTCGGGCGCTGACCGTTGGTTGTCGGCCACCTCCAGGATCACCTGGTACTGATCCGTCGGCTTCTTGATGAGGTAGCTGTAATTCTGGGAGTACGCATCGTGAAGCAACGAGAGAATCCGGCTCTCCGATACTCCGTATAGTTTCGCTTGATCGCGTAGAATGTCGACTTGCAGATTTGGCGTGTGGTTGTAGAGATCGGAGTTGACGAACAGAAATCCCGGATATTGATACATCTTGGCAGTCATTTTTCCGGCAGTTGCGTAAACCTCGTTGGCATCGATCCCCGAAAGAGCGTAGGCGAATTGGCCCTGTGCGTTGGCCGTCGCGCCGGTGCTGATTTCGAGCGCTGGATTAGGCTGAAGAAAGGCCACCACTCCCGGAATCGAGCCACTGACGGCGCCCATCAACTCTCCGGCAACTTGCGTAATCGGAGCGCGCTCCGACGGATCTTTCAGAAACGCAATCAGGAACGCTTGATTTGAGCCCAAAAACTGCGCGTTTCCGCTCATGGTGAACGTGCTCCGCACGGCGGGATTTGCTTTCAGAATCTTCTCGGCCTGCGTTTGATACGCATGCATCTGTTCGGGCGACGTTCCTTCTTCCGCCACCATCACGCCGCGAATGAACGAGCTGTCGCCAACCGGCAAAAACGACTTGGGCACGACATAAAACAAATACACCGTCCCTGCCAGGCAAACCACCCAGGTGACCGCGGAGATCCATCGGTTGCGAAGGAAGAACCATAGCGAGCGCCCGTAAACATCCAGGACTCTGTGCTCCAGCGCGCCGAATATCCGCTCCATCCAGGCCTTCTTCGCACCCGCCCCGCGATTCCGCAGCAGCCTGGAAGTCATCAGAGGAGTGAGCGTGAGCGAAACCAGACCGCTGGCCAGAATCGAAATCACGATCGTAATCGAGAACTCACGGAAGATGCGGCCCATCAGTCCACTCATGAAAACCAGCGGGATGAAAACGGCCGCGAGCGAAAGGGTCATGGCCAGAATCGTGAAGCTGATCTCTTTGGCAGAGTTGAGTGAGGCTTCGAAGGCGCTCTGCCCTTCTTCCATCAAACGCACTGTATTTTCCAAAAAAACGATGGCATCGTCCACCAGGAATCCGATGGCCAGCGTCAAGGCCATCAACGACAGATTGTCGAAACTGTAGCCGAGAACGTTCATGGCGACGAAGGTCAACAGCAGTGACAGGGGCAGGGCGACAGCGGGAATTAGTGTATCTGTGGCTCGCCCTAGAAAGATGAAGATCACCATCACAACGAGTGCGAAGGCGATATACAGAGTGGTTTGCACGTCTTTGATACTGGTTACGATCGTCTGTGAACGGTCGTATGCGCCCACCAACAAGACCGAATTGGGAAGCTGCGTCTGAATGGTGGGCAGCAGCGCACGAACGGATCTCGACACATCCACCGCGTTCGCGCCGGCACGGCGAAACACCGCGACCACAACCGTTGCCGAAGGCTGAGGGTAACCGCGGACCCAGAATCGCATGTCGATTCGCTCGTCCTGCACGCTTTGTTTGGCCCTGGCCACATCCTTCAGATAAACCGGTGCGCCGTTGGTCTGGCCTACGATCAGGCTGTTGTATTGCGCTTCCGTCATGAGCTGTCCCTGCGGTTGCAGCAGAAACGTGCGATGCGGCCCATCAAACTGCCCGGCGCCTGTATAACTCGTGCCGGCCCTAATTGCATTGGTAAGGTCTTCCAGCGTGATATTGCGGATGGCCATTGCCGACGGATCGGCCTTGATGCGTACGGCCGATTGGGTGCCGAACACTGCCACCTGGCTGACTCCAGGCAGAATGCTCAGCCGCTCGCCGACTTGTGTGTTGGCGTAATCATAGAGCTGGCCCTCCGTGGCCGTATCGCTGACGAGCGCGATGTACATAATCGGCTGATCATTCGGATTCGTCTTGGTGAACGTGGGCGGGCTGGGCAGATCCACGGGAAGTTGCCCCGCCGCTCGCGTGATAGCGGCTTGCACGTCCGTTGCGGCCCCATCCAGGCTCTTGGAAAGATCGAACTGCAGCACGAAGCTGGAGTGCCCCTGTCCGTTGTTGGAGGTCACCAGCCCCAAACCCGGAATCTGCATGAATTGGCGTTCCAGCGGTGTGGCCACGTTATTCGCCATCGTCTCCGGCGTTGCGCCCGGATAGTTCACCTGCACCTGAATCACCGGGTAATCGATCGCAGGCAGATCACTTACAGGAAGGCGCGTGTACGCCAGGATTCCGAATAGAACCACGGAGACGGTCAGCGCCACCGTCATGACTGGCCGGCGGATGAAGCGCTCGGAGAGATTCACGACCGGCCCCCTTGATCGTGACCGGTTTTGCGGCTCGCGCTGGGACCCGCTTCGTGCGGCTCGCCGGCTATGCGTACCTTCGCTCCGGGCCGCACCAGCATTTGACCTGCGAGCACCACGCGCTCGTTTGCAGCTACTCCCTTCGTAACCACAACCTGGTCCCCCTGGCGCTGCCCTAACGTCACCGGCCGGAACTCCGCCGTATCGTCCGCTTTCACCACATAAACGAACGGGCCTTGCTGGCTGATCTCGGCGGCCTGATTTGGAATCAACACGGCGCGACGCTCGGTGTTCAAAACCAGCTTCACGTCTACGAATTGCCCGGGCCAGAAATGCCGGTCCGGGTTGCTCAAGGTCGCGCGTAAGTTGACCGTCCCGCTGCCGTTCTGCACGGCGTTGTCCAGGAATTCAATCCGGCCGTGCCTGGCAAGCTTTTCTGGATCTGAAGGAAGCCGGACCGCCGCCGTCAGCGGGCCCCGCGACATCTGCTTTTGCACATCCGGCAGATCTGTTTCCGCGACCGTAAAGTTCGCGTAAATAGGATCCAGCCGCTGGATCGAGAGAAGCGAGGTCGCATTTGCCTGGACAACATTTCCAATATCCACTAAGCGGGCGCCGGCGCGGCCGTCGATCGGTGAGTGAATGTAACAATAGTCCAGATTGAGCTTAGCGGTCTCCAATGCCGCCTCCGCAGCCTCCACCTGAGCCTGGTCGACAGCCACCGTATTCTTCTTGGTGTCGTAATCCTGTTTGGAAATCGCCCGCGTTTCGATAATTTCTGCATCGCGTGCGAACTGGATATGGGCCAGATCGAGCGCCGCCTTTGCCTGGGCCAAGGTAGCTTGCGCTGAATCCACCTGCGCCTTGAAAGGCCGCGGATCAATCACAAACAAAAGCTGCCCGCGGCTGAGATTCTCGCCATCCTGGAAGTGCCGTTCCACGATGCGGCCGGCCACCTGCGGAGTCACCGTCACTGACTCAAACGCCATATTACGCCCGATTTCGTCCAGATACCTTGGAACGTCGTGCTCTGTGGCTTTCACCACTGTCACCAGAGGCGCTGGCATCGAAAGCGATCCCGCCGCCTCCACGTTTCCCCTTCCGCACGCAGTGGTCATCCATGCGATCCCTACTGCGGCAACAATGACAAAACGCTTCTTCCTAAGACTGTTACGATTACTTACCGCTCTCTGCATATCCCCCACTTTCAATAATGTTGGTTAATTGTGTGCCGAAAACGCGACAGGTCCCGGTAGCCCGGAGCCGAGCTGTGGGTCGCGGAGCTCCGCTGCATGGCCCAGACACCTGAGGGCACGCGACCTCGCCGCGAACACGTCGGCCCCGGTGCACTTTAACAACACTGCACATTCGCGGTCGGAATAGCGTTCCAGCACCGATAAAACGAATGCAAACCGATCGAAAGCGGGAAGTTCACTGACGGCAGCCAGTTCGGCGGGCAGATTCGTTAGCGCCTCCCCATGTGTCGTCAATCCGTCTCCGGGGCGCGGCTGCATCAATCGAATCGCGTTCTGAATAACGGTCCGCGTTGCCCACGACTGAAGCCAATCCCTGAATACGCAATTCCCATCTGATGCATCATCCAATCCACCGACAAAACATCTTTCGGCAAGGTAATAGTCTGCCGTGAGTAAAAGAGACAGCGTGTATAAACGGTCCATGTCCTTTTCGAAGAACTGGTAAACGTCCGCCTCTGTCGCGTATGCGGCAGGCGACTGGTACGACCTTTGTCTTGTACCGAACATCCTTACTCCCCCTTCAATAACGAGACGATTGAAATCGCCCGAAATCGACAACCGCTGCTCTCAGACTCGTCAACATTTGGCGTGTTCCGTTCCGCACCGGCATCTTCGAGCGATCTCTTTGATCACGTGCTTTGTGAAAACGCCCTCACAGGTGAATCGCGCTCCTTGCTTCATCAGGCGGAAAAGAATGTTCTCGGCATCGCGGCTGATCAGCGTCACATTCGTCAGATCGATGATCAGTTTCCGGCCTTCCAGCTGTTCACCCGCCTGCCGCCATGCGTTCTCCAACTCCCCAATCCAAGGGGACATCAACCTGCCTTCCAGCACCAATCTGCGCTCGTCCTGCGACTCAATCACCGAGATCCTGAACATTTTGTTTCCAATTGACATTTACGAGGAGCAAAGCGGGTGCCATCGGTCGCTTGCCCTGGCGTCGCCGGAAACCACTGAGCGAAAAGGGAGTAGCCGGCGCACGAGGATGCGAGTGTCGAAAAGTGTCGATGCTTTTGTCGAGATCTGTCGACGCGGACGAAGGAGAGAATCTGGCGGCTACGGGACTCGGCGAGGATCGACGCCGAGTTTTTTCATGCGGGAAATCAGCGTCGTACGCTTCAGTCCCATGCGGGCGGCGGCTCCTTGCGGGCCGGCAACACGGCCTCTGGTCTCTTTCAGCACACGCAAAATTTCCTCACGCTCCTCCGCTTCGCGCGTACCTGGCTGCCCGCCAGGTGCTTTGCCGCCGCCTAGCTCGCCAATCGGAACCTGCAGCGCAGGGCCATGCGTGAGAATCACAGAGCGTTCGATAAAATTTTCGAGCTCGCGAATATTTCCCGGCCAGAGCCAGGCGCTTAGCTGCTTCATGACGCCAGCCGGTATCGATTCGATTTGTTTCTCCATGCGGCGTCCGTACTTTTGCGTGAAATAGCGGACCAGCAGGGGAATATCCTCGGGCCTCTCGCGCAGCGGCGGGATACGGATGGGAAACACATTTAACCGGTAATAGAGGTCGCTGCGGAACTCACGGCTTTCCACCATGCGCTCCAGTTCCCGGTTGGTTGCGGCTACTAAACGCACATTCACCTTCTGCGTGCGCGTGCCGCCCAAACGCTCAAACTCTCGTTCTTGGAGAGCCCGCAGCAGTTTCGGCTGGATCTCGATTGGAATGTCACCAACTTCGTCCAGGAAAAGCGTGCCCTGGTCCGACAGTTCCAAGCGTCCGATTTTCTGCGAAATCGCTCCCGTGAATGCGCCGCGCTCGTGTCCAAAAAGCTCGCTCTCCAACAGCCCCGTTGGGATCGCAGCGCAGTTAAGCTTTACGAAGGTCCGGTCTCTGCGGCGGCTGCGCTCGTGAATCGCACGGGCGATTAGTTCCTTTCCTGTGCCGGTCTCCCCCAGCAGGAGCACGGTGGAATCGCTGGGCGCCACCGTTTCCACCAGATTTAATACGTGACGAAGGGCTGAGCTCTGGCCCACAATTCCTTCGAAATCCATCTCCCCGCGAACTTCGTCTTCCAGGTACAGTTTTTCCTGCGCCAGCCTGTCTTTGAGTTCGGCAATTTCGCGATACGCAAGGGCATTCTCCACTCCGATCGCTACCTGGTTTGCCACCTGAGTCAGAAAGGCTACCTCGTCCCGGTCAAACGAGTTCTCTTCTCGTTTGGCCACCGCCAAAACTCCAAGCAGCCGGTTTTTGCTGACAAGGGGGAGGTCGCAAAATGAGTTCAAGCCTTCAGCGGTCGCTTTGCGGTACATCTCGACCGGCATTTCGTTTGGATCCAATCGGTTTACGACCACTGCTGTCCCGGTTTTGAAACAGTCACCGGGCATGGTGCCCTCGATCGGTATGGGTAGGCCTTCTACAAAAACCCCCCGGCTATCCGGGTAATCGAGCGCATGTACACGCAGGTGTTTGTGGTCATCGTCCGCCAGCATGATCGCCGCAGCGTCGCAACCCATTACTTGTCGAACGGTCGCCGAGGTGGCATGGAGGAGATCGTCAAACGCTAGATTCGAAACGACCTGATTTGTCAGATCCAAAATCAGCTTCAATTGATCCTGCGCGCGCTCCGACAAGTAAAAATTGACCGCGGCATCAATGGCCAGGCCTATGTGCTCCGCCACCAGGCCGAGGAAACGAACTTCTTCCGCATCATAGGCGTGGGGGTAAAACCGGCCCAGGCTCAGAACACCCAGGCGGCGATCTCCGCGGACCAGCGGAAGCGTGCAAGTGCATGCAATCCCGAGATCAACCAGAAAATCGCGATATTGTTCGTAGCGCGTTTCCCGGGTCCAATCGGCAATTACCAGCGGGCGGCGGGAATCATAAACCCATCGGATAGGGTCATTTACAGCCGGGGGGTGTTCCGGGCGCTCCACCAGCCGCTTGCCGTTAGCCTCGAGCAATGACCAATGCGGGGTATTCGTTTGTTTGTCAAACGCAACCAGATGCAAGAAATCAAAAGGCGTTACTTCGCGCAGCTGCGTCAGCAGCGTGTCCGCCGCTGCGTCACAGTCCCGGCACGTAGCAATCGCGTTCGCCGCCCGAAGAAGCGCCAGGTATCGTGCCTCTTCGACGCTTGGCGAAATCGAGACGGAAGGCACCATAGCAGGCTAGAGCCGGATTATCTCTATCTGATGCGAGCAGACCCTCACGGCTTCCAAAAAGTGTCGACGAATTTCGACATCGCGCATTTTTCTTGTTTATCAATGGCTTGAATAGCATTCGGACAAACACAAATCAAGAATTTCGAGCGCATTCGCCATTTCGTCCCGCCGGATGACGAGAGGAGGAGCGAGCGTAATCACATTCCCCATCGTTACCTTGAAGCTCAAGCCTCGTGACAAACAAGCGTACATGACGCGTTCGGCCAATTCCCGAGCCGGAGCCCGGGACTGGCGATCCTCGACGAGTTCCACGTTGAGCAGGAGACCCAAACCCCTGACATCGCCGATGTGGCGGTGCCGCGATTGGATTTCGCGGAGGCGCTCCAGGGCCCAATTTCCCAGTTCACGTGAGTGCTCAACCAAATTCTGCTCTTCGATGTATTCAAGTGTGGCCAGGGCAGCGGCGCAAGCGACGGGGTTCTTCTCATGGGTGAAATGGCCTATCGAAATGTGAGGCGCCACATCGAGATGCTCACTGGCGATGATGCCGGCAAGTGGAAGCACCGCGCCACCCAGGCTCTTGCCGAGCACGAGAATGTCGGGCACGATGCCGTAGTGCTCGCAGCTGAACATACGGCCCGTGCGGCCGAGGCCGTGGATTTCGTCGAGAACGAGTAGGGCCCCGTGGCGGTCGCAGGCTTCCCGCACCCGTTTCCAATAATCCACGGGCGGAATGATGCCGGTGTTGCGCACGGTTTCTGCGATGACCGCGCCGACATCGCCTTCTTTTTCGAGAACGTAATCGATGTATTCGGCGCATCGCAGATTGCAGGAACCTTCGCAGCCGAACACGCAGCGGTAGGCGTTGGGCGGCGGCACGTGTTCCGTGCCAGGCAACAGAGGACCGATACCTGAACGAAAAAGCGCTTCGCCGCCGACTGAAATGGCGTCGAGAGACGCACCGTGAAACGACCCCCACATGGAGATGGTCTTGAAGCGGCCCGTGGCGACGCGCGCGAGCTTCAAAGCCATGCCGATGGCGGTAGTGCCGCCCGGGGCTAACAGCACCTTGTTCAGATCTCCGGGAGCAAGACTCGCCAGCTTCTCGGCAAGCTGAATGGCTGGAATGTTGGTGTAACGCCGTGTGCAGAACGGCAGTAACCGCATCTGGTGCTCGATGGCCGCGAGCACGCGCGGATTCGCAAAGCCTACCTGGTGGACGTCATTGCCGTGGAAATCCATGTAGCGGCGTCCGTCGAGATCCTCGAGATATATTCCTTCGGCTTTGGCTAAAACATTCAGGCAGGGCGTTGACAGAGACTGGCGCAGGAAATATTTTTCATCTTTTTCGAGCCACTGTTTTGTTTCGCCGGCAATGTGCGCTTCAGACCAGGCAGTGCGTTGGGAGGAGATGTTCAGATCTCCTTCCGTCTTGAATAGATCAAGATGAGGCGTTTCTTTTTTCATGCCGGGCGGGCTCGTAGGAGAATTCGCCTGACACGATAGCACACCGACGATGAAAAGCGTGGTGAATCCGGCGGCGAATCAGCACCACAGTGCGCTCATTTCCAGGCAGGGGTAAATTGTAAGATTGGGGCTTCCGATACACCCTCCCTGGGGGCAAGAATTCTGAACGAGGTAACGGCAAATTGCGAACCATTTACGCTGTGCTTCCGGTTGCTGCCCTACTGGCCGGGTATGCGGGGCGGCAATCCGCTCGCGATCCGTTTTCGGAAATTCCTTTCGAACATGTGGTTATTGACTCCCACCCGCCACTAAATCAGTGGGCCATCGGCGCGGGAGATTTGAGTGGCGACGGACAGCCGGACATCGTCAGTTCCGGTGAAGGCCCGTTGGACCGCGGAACCGCCCCGCCCAACGCCGGGCTTTACTGGTACGAGTATCCAACCTGGGCCAAGCACGTCATCGATGCAAGCGGGACGTTTGCCGATGATATGCAATTGGTTGATGTAGACGGCGATGGCGACCTGGATATCGTGGTGCCGGAGGACGGCGCCAGACAGGTCAGGTGGTATGAAAACCCCCTGCCCAGAGGCAATCCCAGAACCGATCCATGGAAAGTTCACGTCATAGGTGACTACACCAAGTTTCAATTCGAAGAAGCGCATGATGTCGAGGTGGCCGACCTCAACGGCGATGGAAAAGTCGATATCGTCATCGCTAATCAAAAATGGGAACTTCCGCGACCTGCGAATCAACCCGAGCAGGTAGTTTTTTTTCAGAACAACCCTGATTCCTGGACTCCGGTGGTTGTGTCAAATATCTACGGCGAGGGCACCAACTTGGCCGATTTGAACCACGACGGGCGCGTCGACATTGTCAAAGCTGGCTGGTGGCTAGAGAATCCCAAGGACCCCCTGCATGACAAATGGAAAGAACACCGGTTTTACCAGGGTTGGCCCGATCGCGCCGGCGTCACCGTGGCCGACATCAATCAAGATGGCAGGCCCGACGTGCTGCTTTCTTCATCGGACGGCCCCGGGCGTCTTTCGTGGTTCGAAGCTCCAAACGACCCCATCCGGGGGGACTGGAAAGAGCATCTGATCCAGGACCACGTCGACTACGTGCACACCTTCAAGGTTGCCGACGTGAACAACGACGGAATACCCGATGTCGTTTTTGCGGAAATGCAAGATTCAATAAATAAGCGGGTCGGCTTCTTTCTGAACCGGGGTAAAGGCGCGAGCTGGAAATTGCAGGTAGTGGCGAACACCGGTTCCCATAACATTCGGATTGCCGACGTAGACCATGACGGAGATATTGACATCATCGGAGCCAACTGGGATACGAAAAACGATCCCAGTCACGCTCCCATGGAACTGTGGCGGAACCTGCTCAACCCGCGGCCGAAGTGATGGTTCCCCTCATTTTGCTGGCCCGGTGCGGGGCGGTGAGCCGAGCCGCATGCGAAATCCGCACAACTCTGGGTAAGGCATTGTTTCGGGCGGCCGGGATCGCCGCATCGTTAGAGAGCGGCGCGGGCGATTACTTCACTTCGTAGCCGGCAAACTCGTCAAGGAGCACATTCCCCTTATACTCCATCTCCTGGTGAATGCCGGTTTTTGATGAATAATACGCACTCGCAGTGCTTGACTTCAGTTGAACGAAGAACAGCTCTTCTGGCGTCTGCGGGTTGGCTTCGTTGTGCGCCATGTGCGACAGCACGGCCACGCGCTGTTCGAGAGTCGCTTGCATGAATGACCGTCCATGGAGTTTGTTCGTCAACGCATCAACACGCCTCACTCCGTCGCGCCACTGATTCTTTTCCGACTCTATGACTGATTCGCTCAACGTGCCGTCAATGTACGCGGCAACGCCTGCTGCACGGGCCCCAGGAGAGTGTTCATCGGTGGGAATAATGAGCTCAGTCAGTTCGTCCAGCATGGCAAATTCCTCGGCTGAAAAAAAATGCGGGCTGGAATTCGTTGCCGGCGCGGCGCCTACGGCACCCACGGCGCAGACTGCCGCGCCAATCTGGATCAGCTCACGACGAGTCATATCGCTTCTGTTCATCCTAGACTTCTCCTTGGCGCATCTGATCGGCCAAGCGGTCGCAGGATCTCCAGGCGAGCGCCATGATCGTCCACGTGGGGTTGTGGCATGAAGCACTGACGTGACTGCTGCCATCGACAACAAAAAGATTTTTCACGTCATGGGATTGCTGGAACTGATTTAAAACCGAGGTTTTGGGATCGCTACCCATGCGCGCCGTTCCCAGTTCGTGAATCGACCAGCCGGGCGTGAAGATTTCGTTTTGCGCGCGAACCACCTCGAACCCGGCGTTATCGAACATTTCCCGTGCGGCACTGACCATGTCTGCGCACATCTTCTTCTCGTTGTCACCGTAATGGTAGTGAAAGCGAATCACCGGAATCCCCCACTTATCTTTGACCTCGGGATCGATTTCGATATGGTTTTCGTAGCGGGCCAGCACCTCGCCGAAGCCCGATAGGGTGATGAACGCGCCGGCATGATCACGCACCGCTTTCTTATAACTGCGGCCAAATCCCGGCAAGGACATGGCGGTCTCGGGTTCCATGGTATTGCCTCCGAAACCTTCGAAACCGTATGCGCGGATAAAGTTTGGGTTCCGATCCTTTAGGTTGCGGAAACGCGGGATGTAAAAACCTCCGGGGCGGCCGTCATCCAGCGTGCGGGGCTTGCCCACCAATTCTTTCACCAACCCCGTGATGTGCGGCCCCATGGTGTGATCGCACAAATTGTGGCCAAGGTGGCCGCTCGAATTCCCGATACCGTTCGGATACAGCTTTGACTTCGAAAGCAGCATCAGGCGGGCACTCTCCAGCGTAGAAGCCGCCAGAACAATGGCCTTGCCCCGCGCCTCGTACGTCTTCATGGTCTCGGTATCGACGAACGAAACCCCGCGAGCTTTCCCGGAAACCGGATCGATCGTAACCTCGTGCGCTGTCGCGTTGGTGCGGATGGTTAAATTTCCTGTTTCCAGCGCAGGGAAAATGAGGCCCGTCGGTGAGTCAAACGCGGCATGGATATCGCAGCCTCCAGTATGCCTTTCACACGCGCCCCGGCCATAGCAGCGGCTTCGATACTTGTTGTGTTTCAGGCCGTCCGTCGTTACGCCAGCGCGATACGGAGTCACCACACGACCCATCTTCGCCAGGCTCTCTCGCAACATCATTTCCGATCGACTCAGCCGGATGGCGCGCTGGAAAATGCTGTCGGGCAGGTAATCGAGATTTTCTTTGTGGCCCGAGATACCCAGGTAGAGATCGACCTTGTCGTAGTAGGGCGCTATGTCGGCGTAAGAGATGGGCCAGTCTTCGCCATAGCCGTCGTGGCTCCTGGATTTGAAGTCGTAATCGGAGAGGCGCAACCCCAGGCGTCCCCAAATATTCGTCTTGCCTCCCAAACAGCGCGCGCGGGCCCAGGCGTAAGGCGAGCCGGTATATGGGTGGTCCTTTTCGTCTACGACGATATTCTTACTGTAATCGCCCTGGCCCCAGGATTCGATATACGAATACACGTGGCGATAGGGTGTTCCCTTTGCGTATGGACGATCATGGAAACGATATTCGGCGGGTGTCAGCGAATGCGTATCGGGTGGAATGTCTCCGCGCGTCGGATGATCATAGGGCCACTGCATCGACTTCAGCTCTTTATTGATGTCGAGCTTTTTACCTGCTTCAAGCAGCAGCACCTTCATGCCGTGCGAAGTAAGAACATGCGCCGCCATGCCGCCTGCTGCCCCCGAACCGACGATTACCGCATCGTACACACGCTTCAAATCGACTTCGTTTGCGCCGGAACGGTCGGGAGAAAAAAAGTTCACTGCGGTCAGTATTGCCTGCTGGGCATTATGCGCCCGCGCCGGACCGCTTCGCAAGTCGTCGTGAAATAGCCAATGAACCGTTCGACCTCTAAGGTGGGCGCGGCAATCCGGTACGCCGAAGTGGACACTCGCGCACACACGCGTCTTGCAGTCGCGACATGAGTAGCTGTATACTTCGCTACATTCACTAGGGGAGTGGAGGGTCTATGATTCGTCTTGCCTGGCTCGTTCGCAACGCCTGTTTGCTTCTGTTCATTCCACTTGCGCTGCATGCGCAAGAGATCACCGGCAATATCTCGGGTAGTATTACGGATCAAACCGGCTCGGTAATTCCGGGGGCGAATGTGACTGTCACCAACACGGGAACCGGTGTCGCGCGCAGCACCCAATCGACTTCCACCGGTGTCTTTTTTGTAAACAATCTTCCCGTCGGGAACTACCGCCTGACGGTCGAAAGCACCGGCTTCAAGAAATCCGAGACCACCGGCATTCGCCTGGATGTCAACGATCGCCTGAACTTCGCCATCAAGATGGAGATCGGCGCGCTCACCGAGGCCGTCGAGGTTTCGGCCGCCGCGGTGCAGTTGCAAACGGAAAGCGGCGAAATTTCGAACCTGATCGGTGCTGCACAAACGCAGGCCCTTCCCTTAAACGGGCGGGTTTTCAGCCAGCTCGTAGAACTTGTGCCGGGTGTGGTTTCGGATAGCGGGCGAATCGGCGGCGGCACAGGGCTTTCGAGCGACACCAGCGTATCGGTCAATGGCAACCAGAGCAACTCCAACCTTTGGCTGATCGACGGACAGAACAATATGGACATCGGTTCCAATGCGGGCAATGTCGTCACGCCGCCGCTCGATGCCCTGGAGGAGTTTAAGGTTCTGCGGAACAACTTCAGCGCGGAGTTCGGACAGGTCACAGGCGGAGTAATCAACGTCGTTACCAAATCCGGCACCAAGGATTTTCACGGCAGCGTGTACGAGTTCTTTCGCAACGATAAGCTGGATGCCACGGATTTCTTCCTGAACTCGTCGGGCACTCCCAAAAGCGAGCTGCGCTACAACAATTTTGGCTACACCTTCGGCGGGCCGTTCTGGATTCCCGGCCTCTACAACAAAGACAAGTCAAAGGATTTCTTCTTTGCGTCGTATGAAGGACGCCGCGAGGTCCGCGGAAACGTGGCCACCGATAATGTGCCGACCCTGCGCCAGCGCAATGGCATCCTGGATCCCACGTGCGCCGTAACGCCGGCCCCATGCACTCCACAGCCGGCGGACCCTCAGGAGTTGCCCCTCTCGGCAGAAGCCAATGTCGCTCCTCCGCGGATCGATCCCAACGCCACGGCCATCTTGCAGCGTTATCCGCTACCCAACGCCAGCTATGCTGCCGCCGGGTTTAATTTCATCGCCAGTGAAAACACGGGCACCATCGATAATGTCGAGTTGTACCGCTGGGATCACAATTTCAGCGAAAAGGCCACGCTGATGGTCCGGTATATGGGGGAAGACCAGGGTCTCGCCGGTATCAACGGCCAGCTATGGGGCGACGACAATTTCCCGTCCGTGAACAGTGACTGGGCATTTACTGCCAAGAATGCCGTCGCCAAGCTGACCTACCTCATTACGCCGCATATGGTGAATGATTTCCAGGCTGGTTTTACGAACAATTTCATTCACTTTCAGACGAGCAAATCGTCCGATCCTACGCTGGCGTCCCGCGCCGGCTTCACCTACACCGAGTTGTTCCCCGAAACCAGCGGCTCTTTTCCCACGCTCAACGGCGTTGACGGTTTCGGTTCCGTGTTCCACCAGGCGCCATTCACAAATCGTGAGTCGCTGCTATCGTGGAAGGACGATGTCGCCTACACCGTTGGGTCTCATAACGTGAAGTTCGGCGGCTTTTTCGGACGAAGCCGCAAGCGCGAGCCGGCCAACGGAGGCGCCGACTACAACGCCGGTACTCTGACCTTCAGTAATTTTCAAAACTTACTTCTGGGAAATCTCCAGAACTATCAGGAAGAGAAGACGCTGAATCCCGTCTATGATACATGGCACGATGCTGCCTTGTACGTGCAGGACACATGGAAAGCTACCAGCAAGCTGACATTGGATTTTGGATTGCGATGGCAGTTTCTGGGCCAGGTCTTTTCGTCCCACAACAACATCGCTAATTTTTACCCGAATCGCTATGATTTCTCACAATGCTCGGCATCGGCGTTTCTGCCGGGTGACTTGCTCGACCCCACCAAGTGCAACACGCTGAACGGTATTGTGACGCCGCAGTCGCCGAACTTGCCCAGCCGCGCCTTGGTCCAAAATCACTTGAACGACTGGGAACCTCGCGGCGGAATTGCCTGGGCGGTGCTGCCCAAGCTGGTCTTCCGCTCCGGGGCAGGAATGTTCCACGGCCGTGATGCGATTTCGCAAACCAGCGCCTTAGGCGAGCTGCCCCCGAACGATCGTACTGCGACGCTGAACAACGTAACGTTCTCGCAACTGGCACCATTCAATCCCAATACACCGCAGCCGCCCACACTTCTGCAGACACTTGATCCGGTCTATTTCAATCCGCTGAGTTACCAGTACAGTGCGGGTTTGCAGTATCAAGTGGCAAAAGATGCCGTACTGGAAGTCAATTACGTCGGCAGCCATCAGATACACCAGGGACGAAATCGGGACATCAACCAGGTCCAGTCTTCGGCGCTTTTGGCTTCGTACCAAGGAACTCTCAATCCGGACCTGTACCGCCCGTACCTTGGATACAGCGATATCTTCGTGAACGGCCGCGATGCGACCACCCGTTACAATTCCTTACAGGTATTCGCCAGCCGTCGCTTCAGCGCGGGTATCGAGTTTCAGGTGGCTTACACCTGGAGCCGTCTCATCTCGTCGACGCTCAACACAGATACCGAGGGCAGGGCCAACCCGGTGCAGAACGCCTATAACCTCAGCGCGGAAAAAGCACTGGCGACCCAAGACCAGCCCCAGAATCTGACGCTGAACTACATCTACGATTTGCCGTTCTTTAAGAACAGCACCAATCCTTTCGCCAAAGAGGCGCTCGGAGGCTGGGAACTGGTAGGCATCTATACCGCACGCGCCGGTTTGCCCCACACGATCTGTCTCGACCATGATGTCGTGGGGCTTAGCGACGGCGGCGCCGTGTGCGAACGTCCCAACGTGATTGCCCCAACAAACCTCGACCGCAGCAAGCGGACGATTCAGGAGTATTTCAACATCGATGCATACGCGCTCCAGGCTCCAGGAACTTTCGGCAATTCCGCGCGGAATAACGTGCGTGGCCCGGGCATCAACAACTGGGATTTCTCTCTTTTCAAGGATTTCGCTTTGCCGCGGTTCGCGGGCGGGGCAGGCGAAGGTCCCAAGCTCCAGTTTCGCGCCGAGTTCTTTAACTTCCTGAACCATACGCAGTTTTCCAGTATCAATACGACTTTTGTGCCGGCCAGCGATGTCGCCGGCTCGCCTGTGAGCCCCTCATCGCCTTTTGGGAGCGTCACGGGCGCTCGAGCCCCGCGCGAGATCCAGTTGGCCTTGAAGTTGGTATTTTAGGTTTTTGAGCTGCCTTCAGTTTTTTTCTGCGGCCCTGATTTGCGCTGTTGCGATCTGTGCTCCCTCCGGCGAAAGCCCTATGGAGCACAATGAGCGTGGCTCGTTCGCATTTCGCGATAAGCGGTTCGCGGATGCCGCGCAGGAATTTGAAGCCGTTCGATCACTCGATCCGGCATTTCCCGGTGTCGATCTGAATCTAGGCCTTGCGCTTTTCCAGGCCGGCAGATACCAGGACGCTCTGGACCCGTTGCGCCGTGCCCGGCAAGTCAGCCCGGCGTCGCCACCGCTCCTGCTGGCGTTAGGCACGTCTTTGGCGCGAACCCACCAGCCGGACGAAGCCAAACGAGTATTCGAAGAGTTTCTCCGCGTGCAGCCCGATACCGCCGAGATGCATGTCTTTTTTGGAGACGCCTATGCCAGCCAGAACCAGACAGAGAAAGCACAGCAGGAGTTCCATCGCGCGCTGGAACTCGATCCGAACATCGCGGCCGCACACTTCAGCCTGGGCGTGCTGGCCCTAGCGCGACGTGAGATAGAGGCGGCAGAAAGGGAGTTTCAAAGCGAGCTGGCCAGTCACCCGGATGACGTGCAAGCCCAATATCATCTCGCCTTCGTCTGGCTGAAACAGGAGAAGTTCCAGGCTGCGACGGCGCTGCTGGAAAAAGTGGTCCGACAAAGGCCGGATTACGCCGAAGCTCATTACAGTCTTGGCAAGGCCCTTCTGGATGAGGGTTCGGCCGGTGCCGCAGTCCCGCACCTGGAGACTGCGGTCCGGCTTAAGCCGGAGAAGTCGTATCTTCACTACGAGCTCGGACGCGCCTACGCAAAGGCAGGACGCCCCTCCGACTCCAGCCGCGAGTTCGAGCTTACCCGCAAGCTGAAAGCCTCAGAGATTCCGCAGGAGCCGGGCGGTATGACGCCATAACGCCGGCGACTTGAAGCGCTTACTGTTGCACCTGGTGGCTGGCGTTCGAAGTGTGCAGACTCGCGCCGCGAATCCATTGCAGAACCGTCTTAAACTGCCAGCTCGACTCGTTCCCCTGCCATCGCTGGCCACCATTGTGGGTGGCCAGATAATCGTCCACGTTGCCGGCCGCGTCCGTCGGCCGGGTCGGCTTGATAAGGATCAGGCTATGACTTGGATTCGCGATATCCACCACGCGCATCGCATATTTATAATTCGCCTCGCTGTCAGGCGCGGAGAATTGGCCCTCGACGTTGGGTGGCCGCAGCTTAAAAATAACATGGGTGGCATGGCACATCACGCAGGCCTTGCCGTCCGCGCCGGGCGCCGCCAGAATCGGCTCTACTTTCGAAACAAAGAAGTCGAAATCGAGCACAGCCCCCGGTTCGACATCGCGGAGCGCCACGCTCAGCTTTTTGCCCTCCAGCACCCTCGTGGCAATCAATTGCAACCTCGGGTTGGGATCACTCCGCAGGCGCTCTAATGCCGTCCGAAATTGCGCGTTATCTTCAATTCCCCCGGCTTTGCGCAGCAGATCGAGGGCCGCTGCCCGCACATTGGCCTCACGGTCGCCTAGGCTCTCCACCACAGCTCTGAATACTGCGGGCTTCTCCAGAAAGTCCGGCTCTTTGTATGCATACTTTCCCAGAACGTAGGACCGGTCCTGGGAAATTGCCCCTCCAGACACCGCACGATCGCGCCGCATGAACTTCGGATCTGCTACCTCTTCGATGAGAATGGCCCTCTGGGAGCTTCCGAGACCTGCGAACTTTTCGGCCGCGCTGGCCTTCAGGGCAGGGTCATCTAAGAAATGCCCCAAGGCGATTTGAATGCCCGCCCGTTGAACTTCCTCCGCTTTATCGCCGATCGCCGCCAGCGCCTGCGCCCGCAGCGCAGGGTCGTGCATCAACTCCGGAAAAGAACCTGCCGCCGTCAGCAGCTGTGCATAGTTGCTGGCGCGAGGCTGGCGCCCGAGCATCTCTCGGAGCGCGGAAATGATTTCCGCCTGCTCCGCCCATGGCGAGTGATCCGGGATGCCGGCCAGCAACGGCAACGCTACCGCCTGTGCATCTCCGTCGCCGCGGTGCAAGATCTCGGCAATCGTCTTCGTCAGGGCGGAATCAGGCGTTACCGCCGGATTAATATTCAGGACGCCGCGTTGCCCGTTCTCGTAAACGTAGCGCACGGTCTGGCGCACTTGTGGATCAGAATCGAGCGCGAGCTGCAGTGCCGCCTCCGCAAACTTCTGATCTCCGGCCCCGCTCAAAGTGCTGCCCGCCTTGAGCACATTGATCTTCATCTCACTATCCGCGCCGCGGAGACAAGCGATTAATGCGTCCTCCAGTTCCGGGCCGGAACTGGCAAAAAAATGGATCAGGTCGCTGTCGTTCCCGATGCGTGTCTGGTAGAAGCCGTTGCGCACGTCATATCGAAAATCGGCCGTTTCCCGATACGGCGGATATTCATAGCCCGGCCGGTGCAGCTCGGGCACGCCCGAAACGTACTTCGTAAACACCGCCGGCAAGGAAATCGCAACCGTGTTTACGTGAAGCTGCGGCAGCGCGTAATGCCGGATGTGAAAATCCCACAGCGCCTCAAGTATCCCGCGGCGTCCAAGCGGGGTCGCACCGCGAAGCGCACGCGCGAGTACCTGCGCCTGCTCCCGCACAACGTCTTCGTACCCGTCGTTGATTCTGTTCTGGTCGTCCCTGGTAGACGCCGCTTCAATCCAAGCGCCGAGGTATCCCGTATTTTCGTCGAGTGCGTTATATAGGCTCTCATGCACCGCGCGGCGGACCACCGCATCCGTCTCCGTGTTCAACCTTCCCGCTAGCGCTTCGATAATGCCGTTCCGGGCATCGTGATCGTCGGATTTCCAGTAATACCACTGCCAGAGCGCTCTCGCCGCATTCAGACGGACCGCCGGCGCTTCATCGTTCAGATCGTGCGTCAGGGCCGATCGCAGCGCTGCGTCGTCGGCCAGGTATTTGAAATGCTGATTAAACGCCTGCGTCGCGCCCCAACGGATTCGCGCATTCGCCGAGGCCAGCCCCGCCGCGAGCTCGTTACGCCCTGCGGCCGCGGCTTCGGGTCTCCGTTCCAGGATCATGCGCAACGCCCACCCAGCCGTCCGCTGCACCATCTTGCTGGAATCGCCCAGTGCTCCAATCAACACCTTCACGGCTCCCGCATCGGCCATGTGCCCCAGTGCTCGGGCCGCGGCTTCGCGGGCCAGGGGTTGTTCGCTCGATGCTAAAACCGAGCGCACTTCCCGGAGCATTGACTCCGGCGCCATGTCCCATAACTGATCGAGCTCCACAAGCTGCCGGGGTAGATCATCCTTCGCCAGATGCGCTGCGGGCGGCGTGAACCCGTCGTTCCAACCCTTTTCGTTAGCCGGTTTCTGGTTCGGCCCCGGATACAGGGTGGAGAGCGCCATGACCGCAAATTGCGTTGCCCGAAATGGCGTATTGAAACCCTGGTATACCGGATCTCCTTCCCAACTTCCCTCCGGCCGCTGCGCTTCGAGCAGTGCTGTCACCGCCCGCGCCAGCCGCTCGTCCGTTTCCGGCCTCCTTCCCGCCATTGCCAGAGCCAGCACGGCGTTGTACGAAATAAAATCCGCCGGCTTGGCTTCTTTGTCGAACGAATAACCCCAAGCTCCATTCGGCTGCTCGAAGCTATAGAGCTGATCCACCAGCTGCCCGATCTCCGCTTGATATTTCTCGCGCCCTACCGTCACCAAAAACTGAATCTTCCAGCTGAGATCGATCATGTTCTTCGGCTTGTAGGGAAGCGCGAGTTGCTCCACCATCTCCCGCTGTTCCAGCCACTGCTTGTCACCGGTCTGCCGGTACAGCATTGCAAACGTCTGCCAGCTTTGCGTTGCAATTTCGAACGCACTGATCGACGGCTCGCAGCCGTCCGTTTCATCACCCGGCAGGGCCGTTCGGTCTCTGTAGTGAATTTTCAGGTATCTTCCATATGGCAAGTTGAAGTTCAACCGGGGTGCGTCGTGTGTCACGTTTTGCTCGAATAAATCCTCGATGACCGGCAGGCGGCTTGCTACCGTCCGCGCAGAATAGATCACTCGCACCCAGTCCGTGCCTGGCTCACCGTACAGAGGCCGCTCATTGTTATAAATCCGGTCCGTTAGAAACTCGAGTGCCGGACGCTGCGTCGGCGGGTAGCCGTTCGCCACCGCTGTTAAATAGCCACGCGTTGTGAACTGTGTGGGGTGGCATGCAATGCAAAGCTGGGTATCGGCGTGCACCATGGTGGTGCGCAGAGCCACCGCTCCGCGTCGCGGAGTATTCGATAACCACGAGTCCCCCATGTTGACGAGAAAATCCATGCCCGTTCTCACTGCCTGACGCGGGTCGCGGTACGGCGGCACCGGATAGTCATACATGTGTAATTGATACGCCGGATGATTCGCGTCCACGCGCACGTAATACGTCTGGCCCGGTTTCAGTATGCGAGTCCGAAATTTGTACAGCCCCGGATAATTCTGCGTTGCTTCGATCTGGTAAATCGATGCGCCCTCCGTGTACGGCACAACGTCGCCCGCCCCAGGCTGGAAGATGTCCACGTCTAATGGCACTTCCCGGTCCGTCACGTCCAGGACGAAATAGGCAAGCCGCGGCTCCGTACCGTGAAAAGTAAAGCGAAACCACTGAAAACCCTTCAGCATCGCCGCATACCCGTCCTCCCCGGGTGCAGGTGCATAGGGGCGTTCGTCCGCCGCGCCATAGACCGTCTGGCCGAATTCGACAGGTTGCGCTTCCTGCCAGGTGCCGTTCGGCGCGGCCGCAATTACCGCGGAGGCTCCGCCCCCGCTCCCCATTGCGTGGAAAGCTGTTTCCAATTGCGGCATTGGCTCCGAATCATCCGCGCTTACCTTCACCGTCACCGGCCCGCCCTCTCGCGGTCTTAGGGTCAGATAGAAATCGGCATCCGCCGGGTGCAGCCATTTCTCCGCCACCACCCCGCGTACATCCGCGATCGCGGCGCGAATTTGTTGACCACTGTGAAGCCGGGCCGGATTCTTCAACGCAACCGTAATCGCATACATCGACCCGGGCTCGCCCATGCCTAGTCGCATTTCGCGATGCTCTGATGCGCCTGTATTTTTGATCCCCTGCCACCCCCACAAACGCACGCCCAGCAGCAAAAGGCAGGCAGCGGCAAAGCCGTACGCCAGCCGAGAAGGTCCTCGTTGTTTCCCAAATCGCAAGGCAGCGCTCCCCTCAGAAATCGATCTTTGATCGTTTCAGGGAATATCATAAGCCAGTAACCGAAAAATCGAATGGAATGCGCCAGAAATCCAGTTTCGGCTTCAGTTCGCTGCGGCATTGCCGTCCTCGCACTGGCCTTGTTCTTCCTGAGCGCCGCGTTTACCCAGGGCACGGGAGCTCAAGCGCGCGCGGCCAAAGGCCGGGAACTGCTCGCCCAAGGTGATGTCGCGGGAGCGGAGCGGGAACTGCGCGCGGCGGTGGGACTCGATCCCTCCGATCCCGAAGCCTCAGCCCTCCTCGGTGTCGCTTTGGGAATGCAGCGCAAATTGCAGGAATCCGATAGGTTTCTCGAAAAAGCTCTCCGGCTCGATCCGGCAGACTCCGTCACCCGCCGGAACCTCGCGTGGAATCAGTTTGATTTGGGCGAACTCGCGAGCTCCAAGGCGAACCTTGTCCTGCTTCTAAAGCAGAATCCGCGCGATTCGACGGCTACTGTGCTCATGGGTATGGTAGAGGAAGAGCAGCGCCATTTCCCCAGCGCTTTGAAGTTGCTATCGAGCGTACCGGAGCAGGTTCGCGCACATCCCGAAGCGCTGGCTGCCCTTGCACGGGCTTATAGCTATACTGGACAGCCCGTTAAAGCGCAAGAGGTCCTGAAGGAAGTGCAGTTCCGTGAAGCTCCGCCGGAGAGTATCTTCAGCGCCGCTCAGGTCGCAGGCGAACTGAATGATTTTACTCTCGCCGAATCGATGCTCCAGTCCATCGCGAAAACTTATCCCGATCCGGAAAAATGGGCCTACGCGATGGGCCGCATCCAGTACCGTGCGGGTAGGGTGTCCCAGAGCCTGGAAACGTTACGCAGCAGTGTCGCTGCCGGGCACGACTCCGCTGAAATCGAGAACCTGCTCGCCTGGTGTCTTTTCAAACGGGGGGATGCCAAGGGCGCTGTCGCCGCGCTCGACCGGGCCATAGCTTTAGACCCCGGCGAGGAATCCAACTACCTGGATGTCGGAATGATGCTTCTGGAGAATCATTTCTTCGAGGGGGCTCTCGCAGCCGCCGAGAAGGCCATTGCCGTTGCCCCCGGCTCGTCCGCGGGCCGGCGTCTCAAGGGCCTGGTGGAATTCCGTCTCGGTCACGTCAAGGACGCCGAATCTACTTATCGCCGTGCGCTCGAACTGAACCCCTCGGATGTGAAAGCCGTTATAGGCCTCGCCACCGCCCAGCTAGACGTTGGAAAAAACGCAGAGGCGGAAGCCACACTCAAGAAAGCTATTGAGCACCAGCCCAAGGCCGCTGCGCTATACCAGGCCTACGGAACAATGCTCCTCTGGGGCGAAGGCAAGGAGAATAACCAGATCGAAGCGCACGCCATCGAACTTCTCCGTAAAGCCGAATCGCTCGATGGGTCTCTGCCGGACGCGCATTACGAGTTAGGCAAGCTCGCACTGCGAGAGGGCAATTTGCGCGAGGCTTTGCAGGAACTGGAACTAGCCGTCAAGCTCGACCCGAAAGGCGCAAAGTACCACTACAGCCTGTCCCAGGTTTACCGGAAACTGGGCAGGATGACGGACGCCGACCAGGAAGTCCTGAAATTTCAAGATCTTAAAAACAAGGAAGCGCCTCACCAGCACCAGAACTAGCGGCACCCTCACACAACGCGTTAACAGGTTCTTGACAAGACTCGTTCATTCAGATGTAATACTGCAAATCTATTAATACCTGGCCGAAGAGGTTTAACCCTAAAGGGGGAAGTTAAATGCGACAGGTTCAGTCTAAGTTCCTTTTTATCAGCGTGCTATCCGTTCTGGCATTTGGTCTCGCACCCACAGTCCGTTCCCAATCGCTTGACACTGCACTACTTCGCGGCACGGTCAGCGATTCGAGCGGCGCCGTCATACCTGGCGCAACCGTAACCATGACCAACATCGCTACCGGCGTATCCGAAAAGCGACCCACGGATGAAGCCGGACGTTACCTGTTCTCCAGTCTGAAAGCGGCCCCCTACACAGCCCGGGTCGAGGCGAAAGGATTCAAAACGCTAATCCGCGAGAACGTCGTGCTGCGCGTCGGCCAGCAAACGGACCTCGACCTCAAGCTCGAAGTCGGCGAAATCAGCCAGCAGGTCGAAGTCAGTGCCGAAGCCCCTCTTCTGAACACGGTCAGCGGTGCGTTAGGTACTGAAGTTTCAGGACAGTACATGATCAACGTGCCGCTCGAAGGGCGGGACTACTCTCCGTTAGTGTTCCTTGCCCCGGGCACTACCGAAGTGGCGAATGCGGGATCCGGCATCCAGTTGGGAGGTACCGCCTTTTCCTCGAATGGCCAGCGTTACGCCACCACCGAATTCCGTCTCGATGGCGGCTTGATGACCAATCCGGAAGGCGGCGAGGGCGGCACGACCAACCTGCAATATAAACCGATTGTCGAAGCTATTCAGGAATTCAAGTTACAGAACAACAGCTTTTCGGCGGAGTACGGCAGCAATGGCGGAACCATCGTCAGCATGATCATGAAATCCGGTACGAATCGGTTCCATGGCAGCGCCTATTGGTTCTTCCGCCGGCCTGAATTGGACGCCAACGACTTCTTCTCCAATGCCGCTGGCCAGCCCATCGGTCCCTATGACATCGACCAGTGGGGCGGCACAGTCGCCGGGCCGATCCGCAAGAACAGAACGTTCTTCTTTTTCGATTACGAGAAGGACCGCAATACCTACCCGTCTACGAAAGTCGCTACCGTTCCCACCGACGCGCAAAGAGCCGGCGATTTCTCGCAAACCTTCAATCCCGATGGCAGCCTCAACGTCATCTTCAATCCCTTCAACCAGACCTGTACCGTGAACCAGGTCTGCACGCGCGTGCCTTTTCCGGGAAACATCATTCCGGCTAGCCAGATGGACCCCATCGGGCAAAACCTCATGAAGCTCTACCCCGAGCCCAACACGACGGGCGATCCCGTTACCGGCCTGAACAACTTCACCGCCAAGCTGGTCAATCCAAGTCCGCTGTATCAGTACGACATCAAGATCGATCACAACTTCACGGATAACAATCGCGTCAGCGTCCGCTATAGCCGTTACGACAACACTTCAACAAACCCGAATCCTTTTCTTGCGACGCTGAAAAACTACTACCACATCCATGAAGGTGCTGTTTCCGACACCTGGACCGTTAATCCGACCATGCAGTGGACCAACCGTGCGAACTTCCATCGGTTTGTGAATACCTTCGGTGTTCCCATCACCGTGGACCCTTTGTCGGTCGGCTTTCCGAAAGATCTCATCGTCAACCCGTGGTACGCAAAAGCTGCTTTTCCGGACATCACCTTTTCCAACACGTATCAAAGCCTCGTGGGCGATGCCTGCTGCACCACTTCGCTCGAAACCGATACCCAGTGGTCGTTCAGTTCGGTGGTGGACAAGATCAAGGGCGCTCACGAGCTGAGGTTCGGTGGCGAACGGCGTATTTTTCTGAACGGCTACTTCCAGCCCACCGACACTGCGGGCGGATTTGAGTTCAATGCCGCGCAAACCATGCAAAGCAACGTCAACCCCAACTCCGACCAGGGTAATGGTCTCGCGAGCATGCTGGTCGGACTCTTCGACAGCAATAGCGGCATGGCGGAACGGCCTTCGGTGGCCAACAAATCCGCTGAGACCTCGGCGTTTATTCAGGACAACTGGAGAGTCACTTCCCGGCTGACTGTGAACATCGGTTTACGCTACGAATTCAGCACGCCCTACGAAGAGCGGTACAACCGCTACCAATTTCCTTGCTTCACCTGTGACAGCGGCCTCAATGTTCCCGGTGTCGGGCAGCTCCGCGGAACGACGGTTCTGGCTACCCCCAGCCATCGCCATGCTGATCCCGCGTACCACAACTTCGGGCCTCGCGTCGGTTTCGCGTGGCGCTTGGATAACAAAACCGTGATGCGCGGTGGCGCGGGTGTCTACTATGGCATGAACTTCGCCACCAACTGGCAGTATGGCGCCGCCGCCTGGAATTACCAGCTAAACTATATCCCCACGCTCAATAACTATGTGAGCCAGTACGCCACTATGGCGAATCCGTTCCCCGCCGGTTTCGTCTCACCACAGGCCGGGAAATACGGCGCCTACACTCTCTATGGCGAAGGCAACGACAACCATACCAGCAACACGTTCACCAACGGGCAGATCTATCAGTGGAACTACGGATTTCAGCGGGAGCTGCCCGGACAATGGCTGATCGACGTGAATTATTCCGCCAGCCACTCCGTGCATCTGCCCTGGAACTATTCGACGGAAAACCGCAACTACATCTCGGCGGCGAATCGTCTGAAATACGGTACCGTGGGGCTGTACAACAACGTTCCTAACCCGTTCCAGTATTTGTTCGTTCAACTGCCCGGAAAGCCCGCGCCGATCATCAACGACCCGAATTCGACCTATAACTTCGCCACCATTCCGCAAATCGATTTGTTACGGCCATACCCACAGTTCCCCGGCTCATTCGGCGGTTTTCCGGAATTTGTTGCCAATTCCAACTATCAGTCGCTGCAAGTCCGATTCGAAAAACGCCTGGCCTACGGGTTGAGTGTGGAGGGAAACTACACGTTCTCGAAGTTCATGGATTATTCCGACGCCGGCGCCAACGCCTGGATCGGCAATCTGGGCTTTGCCGGTGCGCCCCAGGACCTGACCAACCTCCGAGCGGAAAAGAGCGTCAGCTCCAACGACGTGCCGCATCGGCTCGCGTTCGCCGCCATTTACGAGCTTCCTGTTGGCCGGGGCAGAGCCGTCGGCCAGAACATGAACCGCATCTTGAACGGTGCCATCGGCGGCTGGCAGCTTAATAGCTTTGTTACCTTTCAAAGCGGAAACCCGCTGGTGTTTGGCGATTCTACCGGCGGCAACGGCGTACTGGCCGACAGTCCGAATCTGCGGCCCAGCATTGCCGGCAAGGCCTGCTCCGGCGCCAACATCTATAGTGTCGTGGACGGCTCCGCCAATTATTTCAACGTCAATAACTTCTTCCACCCGCCTGACCAGACACCCGGCAATATGGGACGCTACATCTCCAGTTGCCGCGACCAGGGCATTCACAATATCGATCTGGCGCTCTCCAAAAGAGTGGAATTCACGGAAAGTAAGTTCCTCGAAATCCGAGGCGAATTTTTCAACGCGTTCAATACGCCTCGCTTCGGCATGCCCAATACTGTCTTTGGGAGTGGCGGTTTCGGCACGATCAACAGCCAGTACAATAGCCCGCGTCACGGTCAGCTCGGCTTACGTTTCGTGTTTTAAGTTCATAACCGCTGTGCAGGGTCACAGGTCGCTGACGCTTGTCCGCGTGGCAGCGCGACTAGGTATATTCTGTCTTTCATGCATAGACGGCAGTTTCTTCTCTCCGGCGCAGCCAGTGCAGCCGTTCCTGCCTTGGCTGCCGCCGAGACCCTAAGAAATCAGATCAAGATCTCCGGCCTCGAGACTGATGTGCTGCGATTTCCGCCCGGCCGCATCTATTCCGATGCGATCCATGATTTCGGCAGCGCGAGCGGCGGCGTGGTTCTGCGTTTGCGGACCGACGCCGGGGTCACCGGTTGGGCTTACAGTGCGTTCGGCACCATGGCCGGCGGCCCGCGCGTGCTCGAATCCATTCTGCACAACGAGGTCAAACCGGAGATTATCGGCAAAGACCCGGGCTTTCCCAAGCGCGTGCGGTCCGATCTGTGGAAAGCACTCGAATACGCAGGCGTGCAGGGGATCACCCAGTTTGCTATCGCGGCCGTGGACATCGCGATCTGGGACATTCTGGGTAAAGCCGCCGGTCTGCCCGTTTACAAAATGTTGGGCGCATCCGCCGACCGCATGCCGGTCTACTCGATGTGCGGCTGGTACTACCCAAATGACCACGACCTTTCGCAGTTCAAGAAATCGCTCAGCGATGCGGTCGAAGAGGGCTTCGAGGCCGTCAAGATCAAGGTAGGGCGAGGTTCGCTGGACGATGACGTGATGCGCATCAATGCCGCGCAAGCCATCGCAGGCAAGGGCCGCCGCGTCATGGTGGACGCCAATCAGAAGTTTAATCTAAACGAGGCCATCCGCCGTGGTCGCGTCTATCAACAGCTGGGTTGCTATTGGCTGGAGGAGCCGCTTGCACCCCAGGATCATGCGGGCTTCGCAGAACTCGCGCGTGAGCTGGATATCCGCATTGCTACCGGCGAAAACGAATACACCAAGTACGCCTATGTCGACCTGATTTCACGTCACGGCGTCGATGTGGTGCAGCCCGATAACCGCCGTTCCGGAGGAGTAACCGAGTGGATGGAAATCGCGGCGATTGCGGATGGCTTCGGTCTGGAGCTCGCGAGCCACGGGGGCGGCCCCACAGATCTCCATATGTTACTCGCCATGCCAAACGCCGTTTACATGGAATACGGCAGTCTCAAAGGAAGTTCCTCAAGCCTGGAGAAACTGCGTCCCGCGGGCAGCGCCGTCCTGGCGCCCGAAATGCCGGGGATCGGAAGCGAGCTGCACCCGGACTACATAAGCAAATTCAAAGTCTGATCAACTAGCCCGCCTGACCTCTCACACCCGAGCGGGCTGAGGGCGCCGCACCACCAAAAGAAGTGGCGAGCGCCCTCATCTGTCCGAAGGCTATTCGTGTTTGGCAAATCCTACAGATATTGTGCCCTGATCGGTAGGAGCAAAAAGGAGCTCGGGCCGGAATCCCTGCTGCGGCCCCGGCGTTACGCTAACGTTTCCGCCCTGCACAATCATGAAGCTCAAATTGTGCGTTCCACCGTTGCTATCCGTGATTTGTGCGGTGCCCGAGCAATCGTCCGCTACGTTATAGGTGCCTGTGATTTGGAGGTCTTGCAGCGGTGACTGGCTGGCTAGGGCGTCTCGCATGAAGTTTCCGGTCCCGTCGGCAGTCATTCTTCCGATTAAGGCGGCGGCCACCGTGTTACCACCCGTGGTGGAGGTGCTTGTTCCTGGCTCGCTGCCTTGTGCCACGAATCCGAATGCCCCGCTCAGCGAAGCGTCGGTGCACCCGCCGAACTGCAGCGCTCGGCGCATCACAACAATGGCACCGGAGCCAGATGTTCCCGGTTGAAATGTTCCCGGTTGGAAAAGATCGACCTCGGCTCCTCTCTCCAGTACGATTCCCTGCAGTGCGATCGTGGCCGGAGTTGAGGACGTTGTCGTAGACCCGTTCGCGCCGGTCGTGGGCGTGCCCACGCCGCTTGTGCCCGACGTCCCGGGGCCCGTCACCGGCATCCCAATGAATACGTCATTGATGGTCATTGAGATTGTACAGTCGCTGTTTACCGTGTAGTTACCAACGGCCGTAAGAGCGCCCGTGGGGCTGGAAGAGGCCAATAACGTCCCGGCGCCGTCAGCTACTATGCGGCCCACCACACTGAAGGGCGACGATCCTGATATGCCGCCAATGAGTTGCCCAATCGGTGTCGCACTCACATTCTGCGTTCCGCCTTGACCGTTTGAATCATTGCCAGTTCCCGTGTTCGTCCCTGAACCCGATCCAGTTGCTCCATTCGTCCCTGGAGCAGTAACGGGTACACCGGCAAAAACAGATCTCAATCCGGCAATCCCATAGGAACCGCCTACATCGCCGTTTCCTGTACAAGACTGAGCTTTCACCTGGAGCGTAAGGAGTGTTGCACACACCCCAATCAAGCTGGCAACTCGAAAATACTGCATCATTGTGCTTTCCTCCTGTATGGCACTCGGAACTTAGTTACGCGACGGCACAAGAACAGGCCTAAGTATAGGAACCAGATAACTTCTACTTCAAGGGTGTTGGGAATGAATGTGTAAGTCGCCCTACCAACAATTCGCTCTAAGCTGATACGAGGTACCCTCCTCACGCTGCGACGTGTAGCTCTTCACGAATTAACGACCGCTCCGTGATAATCATCACTAACACGGTGTTAATTTCCCATCTGTATCGAAACCAATTGTCCGTTTACTAAGTCGCGTTCATATTCACTTCTGATTGTGAGGTTCACGACTGGCGACATCACGCGCGAATAAGGCATCGAAGGCCCGTGGTCAACCCGCCGGAACGGTCGAGCGGGCGGCTCAACACACTCTTTATACGCGTATTGGCGTGGCTCTCCTGTTCGTCTACACGCTGTTTCAGGTGTATGGCCCCGCTCTTTCCGGTCCGTTCATTTACGACGATTTCAGTTTGCCCTTTTACAAGACTGGTTTTGATTCCAGTCAATTTACCGCTTGGATATCGGGTGTGCGGCCGCTACTGATGCTGAGTTACTGGGTCAATTTTGAGTTATCCGGCAGATATTCATTTTCCTATCACCTGCTTAACCTGCTTATCCACCTTTTGAATTCCTTTCTCGTGTTTCTCATCGCAAAGCGGCTGTTGATGCGCATACAGATCTGTGCGCAGCGGGAACTGGCAGCTATGTTCGTGAGTGCTCTCTTTCTGTTACATCCCATTCAAACCGAATCCGTTGCCTACGTCGCCGGTCGTTCTGAACTCTTGAGTGCGTTCTTTTTCCTTTCGGCATTTGCGATTTTTCTCCGCGACGCTCCCGCCGGAGTTGGATGGCCTAGGTCTGCAAGTATCACGGTGCTATTTCTCTGTGCTCTTGCCACCAAGGAACATGCCGTCACTTTGCCGGTTCTGCTCATGATTACGGATATATACGCCCCCACGGACTCAGGTGTTTCGAGCGTCCGCCGTAACTGGAGGCTCTATCTTCCACTGCTGGCCGGTGGCATTGCGGCGGCCGTGCTCATTGTGGCGCTCCTCGATAAATCAACAACCGTCGGCGTAACCGGCACGGGTGTTAGCTGTTGGACATACTTCTTGACCGAATGTCGTGTTTTCTGGCTCTATGCAAGGCTGCTTATCGTGCCCGTTGGACAAAACTTTGACCACGACATTTCCTGGGCTTCCTGCGCCTTGGATGCAGCAACCCTGGCCAGCATTCTCGCAATTTTAGCGTTGGCGGCTTTGGCCTGGCGTTTTAGAAAACGGTTTCCGCTGGCCTGTTACGGGCTGCTGGTCTTTGCTCTTCTGCTAGCCCCTACTTCTTCTTTCATTCCGATCAAAGATGCCGCCGCGGAGCGCCGCCTCTACTTACCGATGCTCGGCTTTGGGTTGATGGCGTGCGAGGCCGTCGCTCGCTTGTCACCAGAGAGGAAATGGCGGCTAGCTGCAATGGGAGCCTGCCTGGCAATTGCGTCCATGGCTACGTATTTGCGTAGCTCGGTTTGGTCGAGTGAGGCCGCGCTGTGGGAGGATACCATAGCGAAGTCCCCAAACAAAGTCCGGGACTACGGCCACCTGGTGCATGGCCTAGTGCTCGAGCATCGCTGCCGCGAAGCTCTTCGGCGCTTGAACGACGTCTCCCAGCGTATTCAACCGGATGCAGCACTCCTATCCCACTGGTCCTTCGCGTACGAGTGTGTGGATGACCCGGCGCACGCCCTGGAGAAGCTACAGGAGTCCGCGAAACTATTACCGTGGCCTTCTACTTACTTCAACATCGCCCGTCATCAGCTCACGCTAAATCGGCTGCAGGACGCAATAGACGCTCTCGGCCGGGCCCTCCAGCTAAACCCAAAACTTGAATCTGCATACCTCATGCGAGCCAGTATCCTCGAACGTGAGGGAGACCTCGTAGCCGCTGCCGAAGACTATCGTGAAGCGCTTCGCGTAAATCCGCAAGATGAGTCGGCTTCCCGGCATCTGCAACGGGTGAAACAGGTTTGGCGTACGCTGCATTACTTACATCCTGCTCAGTAAGTCCTTCATAATTTTGACCTGCTGTTATTTATCGCACAATGGCTATCCCGGTGCTAGGTTGACAGTCCTGGTCCCTTTCCCCGCGATCGTTCTTCAGGTTACAGACAGGAGACTGAGGCAAGAGAGTAGACCGTACATGCTCAAAAATACTCAATCGGACTTTTGGGCAGCATGGCGAGAACGGGCGCGTGCCCTCAAAAACATTCCTCCGTTACTGCGTCTCGTCTGGGCGTCCGGAAGACTGGTAATCGTGGCAGGCTTGGCGGCACGGATCATGGTGGCGCTGATTCCGATCGCCATGCTCTCGGTCTCCCGGGTCATCATCGATCTGGTCGTCGCCATCACCAGCCACGGCAAAGCCGTTTCATCATCCCTGTGGTGGCTGGTCGCCGCCGAATTCGCCCTGGCAGCTCTGGCTGCGGTTCTGGCTCGCGCCATCGGGTTCTGTGACAGTCTGTTTGCCGATCGCTTTACGCGTTACGTCAGTATCCGCGTAATGGAGCATGCATCCAAGTTAGACCTTGCCGCGTACGAGGATCCGGTCTTCTACGACAAACTCGAACGCGCTCGCGTACAGGCAACAGACCGCATCGCCATGATCCAGGCAACGGGCAACATGATTCAGCAAGTGATCACGGTAGTCACGTTGTCGGCCAGTATTGTGCTTTTCTCTCCCCTGCTTCTCCTGGTCATGATTGCCTGCCTGGTTCCTGCCTTCCTTGGAGAAAGCCATTTCGCCTTTCTCGGTTACGCCCAGAACCTCCGGCAAACACCGGTGCGGCGTCAGATGGATTATCTTCGTACGCTTGGCGCCAGCAAAGAGTCCGCAAAGGAACTGAAGCTGTTCGGTCTTCATTCTTTTCTGGTCGACCGCTATACGCAATTGTCTGACGACATTTACCTGCAAAACACTGCGCTCGCCCGGCGGCGCTTTACTGCTGGTTCTCTCTTCTCCCTGCTGAGCTCTGTCGGCTATTACGGTGCGTATGTGTACGTTATCTACCGCACCGTTTCCGGGGCGCTCACGATTGGAACCATGACTTTTCTCGCCGGTGCTATCGCTGCCGCGAGCACAAATATACAGAACATTTTCGCAACCTGTTCCAGCATTGCAGATCAATCGCTCTTTTTGACGGACCTACTGGAGTTTTTCGCGGTTCAGCCTTCCGTACGCAACCTTCCTGGTGCGTTGATGGCGCCCAGGCCGATTTGTGGCGGCTTCGAGTTCCGGGATGTCTCTTTCGCCTACCCTGGCCGCTCCCGCGTTGTCCTGGATCGGCTCAACCTTCGTTTGGAGCCGGGTGAACGGGTCGCGCTGGTTGGTGAAAACGGGCAGGGAAAAACGACATTGGTCAAGTTGATCACGCGCTTATACGATCCTACGAGCGGCTGTATTCTGCTGGACGGGGTCGACCTTCGTCAATACAAAATCGAAGACCTTCACCGTGAGATCGCGGTCATTTTTCAAGACTATATGCGCTATGAAATGACCGTCGGCGATAACATCGCGGTCGGCTCGATCGACGTGCACACGGACAGCTCGAGAATCCGGCAGGCTGCGTGCAAGAGTCTGGCTGACGCTGTCATAGCGAGGCTTCCGAACGGATATCAACAGATGCTAGGGCGCCGCTTTGAAGGGGGAGTCGACTTGTCGGGTGGCGAATGGCAAAAGCTCGCATTGAGCCGCGCCTACCTGCGGGATGCTCAACTCCTGATCCTGGATGAACCTACGGCTTCGCTGGATGCCCGAGCGGAGCACGAAGTATTTCAGCGCTTCACTGAACTGACTGACGGAAAGATGGCCTTGCTCATCTCGCACCGTTTTTCCACCGTCCGGACGGCAGACCGAATCGTCGTTCTCGAGAGTGGCCGGATCGTTGAAGAGGGAAGCCATGCGCAGTTGATGCTACGCGGCGGCCTATATAGCGGGATGTTTGAGTTACAAGCGATTAGTTATCGATAAGCGAAAGTTATATGTCTGCGGCTACCCTACAGTTCGGTGATAATCTGCCCTCGCCGGCGTCGATGCCGGTGGCTGCGGATAGTATTGAATCAGAGCCCGAATCACTCTCCACGCACGCGTTGTCGCGCCTCGGAAACGAGGAATCTCTGCAATGGCCGGAGACCCACAACGCGGTTGTCGCCAAAGCCATTCCCTGGCGGTCCGTTATTTCTGCACTGATACGAAATGCCGGTAATTCCAGCGGACTCGTGGCTGGCTTGGCACAAGACGATCGCGAGTGGATTTGCGATAACCTCCGGCTACTCGAGACGGCTCTGCGGGAAGTCGTCGAATTCCGCCGTCATTTCTCGTACGGACCGCACGTTCGGCACTGCGACGGACGGCGGCGCTTTCGCCCCGCTATCATTGCCGAACGCTTCCTGTACTTGACACGATTCCAATTCGAGGATCGGGCTTTTTCGGCTTTCGTCAGCGGTTGGCAGCAACACCAGGATTTGAGCCTGCGCGAGCTCGGCGCCCTTAAGCCCGCATTGCAGATGGCTGTCCTCGAAGAGCTCGCGCGGACCATAAGCATGGTTTTCGACCGGCACTCACCGGGTTTGCAGATCGTTCCCTTAGATCAAAGCTCGATTCCCCGCCTGATCACTGCACTGCGCGACGTAGGGGAAGCAGACTGGGAGACCATGTCCGATGAAATCGGCACGGTTGAACAAGTGCTGCAAAGCGATCCCGCTGCCATCTATGCCCGCATGACCGGCGAAACACGCGCGGAGTATCGTGCAGCCGTGGCTCGGCTCGCGCGCTATTCCAAATTGAGCGAGCGCCAAGTTGCGGAATGCGCATTGTTCCTGGCACAGTCCGCAGCCGGCGTAATAGCTTCGGGTAGTCCCCTCGGAATCAGGGAGGCCCACGTCGGATATTATCTGATGGATGCAGGCGTCTCCCGCTTGCGTCTTTCCATCGGTTACCGGCCGGGCTGGGTTCAGTCTCTGCGTAACCTGTGTCGCCAGTTCCCCAATGGCTTTTACCTTGTAGCCATTGAGCTGTTCACCTTGTCGATCATCGCCTCCGTTCTGGCTGCGCTTCCGCGCTTTTCGCCCATCGTGCCCGCCTTCTTTTTTCTCCTGATTCCAGCCAGCCAGGCAGCCGTAGAATTGGTGAACGCTCTCGTTACGACGCTCTTGCCGGCGCGCCCGCTGTCCAGGTTGGATTTTTCCGGCGGGATCCCTGATCAATACAAGACCATAGTGGCGGTTCCTGCGCTTCTCCTGAGCGAGCAGGAAGTGCGTCATCTTTTGGATGGCCTGGAGGTCCGCTACCTCGCGAACCGGGATCGGAACCTTTACTTTGCCCTGCTCACCGACGGGCCCGACGCAAATCAGCCCTTTGATGCCAAAGAGGCGCTGGCCGGCTACTGCGCTCGTGGAATTCGCGACCTGAACAGAAAATATGGTGCGGACGGCACTAGCCCGTTCCTGTTGTTCCACCGCCCGCGCACCTTCAATTCCAGTCAAAACACTTGGATGGGTTGGGAACGCAAGCGCGGCAAGCTTTTAGACCTGAGCCGCTTGCTGCGTGGGCGCGAGGACCGGTTTTCCGTAAAAGTCGGCGACTTGGCCGTATTGTCGCAAATCAAATACGTCATTACATTGGACGCGGATACGCAACTACCCAGGGACGCCGCTCAACGGCTTGTCGGCACCCTGGCGCATCCCTTGAATCAGGCCGTCGTCGATCCCGAAACCAATACCGTGGTGGCCGGGTACGGCATCCTGCAGCCGCGTGTAGGTATTGGTGTCTTGGCCGCCACCCGCTCGCGTTTGGCCTCCATTTGCTCCGGCCAGACCGGCTTTGACATCTACACGCGAGCCGTCTCTGATGTGTACCAGGACCTTTACGGAGAAGGCATTTTTGCAGGCAAGGGCATTTTTGATGTCGACGTTTTCGAAAAAGTATTGAACGATCGTTTCCCTTGCAATACCCTTTTAAGCCATGATCTGATCGAGGGTGCCTACGCGCGCGCAGGGCTGGTCTCCGACATCGAGGTGATTGAAGACTATCCTTCGCACTTCAGCGCCTATACGCGTCGCAAGCACCGCTGGGTTCGTGGTGACTGGCAAATCAGCCAGTGGCTTTTTCCGCGTGTGCCTGATTACTCCGGCCGCATGGTGCCGAATCCGATCAGTATCGTGTCCCGCTGGAAAATTTTTGACAATCTGCGGCGGAGTCTGATTGATCCGGGCCTGCTCGCGTTGTTGTTGGCGGGCTGGTTTTGGCTGCCCGGTCCAGCGTGGTATTGGACCGCGATTACGGTTTTGCTCCTAATATCGCCGGCCTGCTTACATACGTCACTGCAATTGCCAAAGAGCAGAAGTCTGCGCGAGCTACTGGCGGCGCTCGAAAACATAACTTACGATATCGGCCGCGCGATCTTGAATGCTCTGGTGACCTTGACATTCCTGCCCCATCAGGCCTTGGTGATGGTGGATGCCATCATTCGCACGGTAGTCCGCCATCGAATTACCGGCCGTCGTCTCCTGGAGTGGGAGACAGCCGCGGAAGCGGAAGCCGGTACCGCGGTTCGACGGCCCGCCGACACTTACCTCTCATGGACTCCTTGGATCGCCCTGGGCCTGGCGGTGGTGCTGGCATTTGCGCGGCCCGGTGCGTGCATCTATGCCTTGCCATTTTTGTTAGCCTGGGCCGCCGCTCCGACGATTGCCCGGTGGCTCAGTCGTGAAAAAACCGCAGCGCGGATTGTCTTAACCGTATCCCAAAAGAGCCTGCTCCGCACTTCTGCTCTCCACACGTGGCGCTACTTTGCCGATAACTCGGGCCCGGCCGAGAACGGCCTAGTTCCCGATAATGTCCAGGAAGGCTGTGGGGTGGCACGTCGCATTTCACCAACCAATCTCGGCTTGCTGCTGAATGCCCGTCAAACGGCGTGCGAGATGGGCTATCTGACTTTGCCGGAATTCGTCGCCTCCACCACGGCAACTTTTTCGACAATGGAGCGGCTCCCCAAACATCGCGGACACTTTTTTAATTGGTACGACACATCGACATTGGAAGTACTCGGCCAGCCGGTTGTTTCCAGCGTCGATAGCGGAAATTTGGCCGCTTCGCTCTGGGCCTTAAAGCAGGGCTGCCTGGTCTTGGCTGAGCGTCCGATCTTTACCGCAGCCCTGTGGCAGGGGCTTGTGGATTACATGCGCGTTCTGGCTGAGCTTGACCCGGCGGCCACGGGTTCCTTGCAGACCATTGCCCGCAGCTGCCGGACAGATGCATGGCAATGGATGAACCAGCTCACCGATATCGAAGACGCGGTAGGGCCTTTGCTGCAGGCGGCAGGCGACGACGTGCGGTTGTGGGCGCGTGCATTGGTGGAGCGCGTTCAGGCAATTCGTTTGCTTATCGACAACCTCGCGCCGTGGCTGCGTTTCATTAACGACAATCAAGTGAACGCGATCATCGGCGATCCGGCTGCCTGCCTCACGAAACTTACTTTGGCCCAGGTGTGCATTCTTGCGGACCAGTTTCGCGCCCAGCTTAAATCCGAGTCCTTCCAAGTCTTGAACGAGGCCATGCTGCGTTCTGCCGTTACCGCCGAAAACCTCGAGAATGACCTGCGACGCCTGTCAGCCGAAGCAGACAGAATCGTCGATGAGATGGATTTCCAGTTCCTCTACGACTCTCGCAAGAAATTGCTGGCCGTCGCATACGACTGCGCAACCGGAAGCATGGACGGAGCGCGCTACGGTTTGCTCGCTTCCGAAGCCCGTACCGCGGCATTCATTGCCGTCGCAAAAGGAGACATCCCGCAGGAGGCATGGTTGCGTCTGGGACGCGCGCAGACCCGCTCTTTTGGCCACCACATCTTGCTGTCCTGGACCGGAACCATGTTCGAATACTTGATGCCCTGTCTGTGGATGCGCCACTATCCGCGTACGATCCTGGAACAGAGCGCGCGCGCCGCGGTCGAAATCCAGCGTGCTTACGGCCGGAAACTGCGTTTGCCCTGGGGAGTTTCGGAAAGTGCCTATTCGGTAACGGATGCCGAGGGTTTCTATCAGTACCGGGCGTTTGGTCTTCCCGCTATCGCATTGAAGAGGGCCAAGATGCAACCTCGTATCGTGGCGCCGTATGCCTGTTACCTTGCGCTTACGGTGCAACCGGCCGCCGTAACCCGAAACCTGAAGAAAATGTGGAAGTGCGGATGGCATGGAAGGTATGGCTTGTACGAATCAGTTGAATTCAGCGAATCCGGCGAACCGACAATGATCCGCTGCTGGATGGCCCACCACCAGGCCATGAGTCTTATGGCGATCGCTAACTGCTTGTGTGACTCGCCTTTCCAGCGTCTGTTCCATGCCGAGCCACGGGTACAAGCTACGGAACTCCTCTTACATGAAAAAGTTCCACGGGGGATGAGCGTTCGCCGTCAACATTACTATAAACCGCCGGTGCGGGAGCGGGCCGTCCCCTGCGCACCCGGTCACGTTTCATCCCAGACCATTGCAAGTTGAAGATTCTCAGCGCTTTGCAAGTTGCCAGCGCATAAATAGCGCCGCCAATTTCAGGTTGTAGCCTACAATATAAGTAGGTTGCGTCTGCTGTTCCGCGATACCAACTGTGCTATGGCTCGGGCCGCTGTTGTTTTTTTCCTCATTGCCGCAATCGCAGTTCCTCGCAATTTCGACCGGACAACGGCACGACCCGGTACGTCGAAAGCGTTGTCCGAAGCCGATAATGATCTCATCGACGACCTTTCCCGCCGCTCCTTCCGCTACTTCTGGGAGCAAACAAATCCAAACACGGGGCTGGTTCTAGACCGGGCACCCGCCGCGCCTGACGCTCACAAAAATCCTGCACGCGAGGGCGTGGCCAGTATTGCCGCAACAGGTTTCGGGCTCACCGCGGTTTGCATCGCTGCCGATCACCGCTGGATCAGCCACACCATGGCCCATCAGCGAGTGTTCAAGACGTTGCAGTATTTTGCAAAGAAAGCGCCCCAGCAACACGGTTGGTTTTATCACTTTATGGACGCGGCGACCGGTGAACGCCGCTGGCGCAGTGAAATCTCCTCCATCGACACGGCCTTGTTGCTGGCCGGTGTGCTCACGGCGCGCCAGTGCTTTCATGATGACCCGGATCTCGTTCAACTGGCTACCGAGATCTACAATCGCGTGGATTTTGCGTGGATGATGGATGGAAGCAAGTCCTATTTTTCACACGGATGGACCCCGGAGAAGGGCTTTTTGCCGTTTCGTTGGGACACTTACAGTGAATTGATTATCCTCTATGTGCTGGGGATCGGTTCGCCGACGCATCCGATTCCCGCCGGCGTGTGGGATAACTGGAAGCTCCCCGTCGTGGAAGTCGGCAGCTACGCATACGTGGGCGGCGGACCGCTGTTCATCCATCAATACTCGCAGGCATGGGTGGATCTGCGGGACCGCGTCACCTCCGGCGCGGAGTTGGACTCGTGGGAGCCGCGCGTCAATTACTTCGCGAATTCTGTTGCGGCTACACGTGCAGAACAGGAAATCTTTGCCAAACAACTCTCGCGTAAGTTTCCCGGGTATTCGGCGCAGATCTGGGGAGTTACGGCCTCCGACAGCACGAAAGGATATACCGACTGGGGAAGCAACTCCGGGAATTTGCGAATCGACGGCACGGTAGTGCCCAGCGCGGCCGCCGGTTCGCTGATGTTCGCTCCGGACATTTGCATTCCAGCGATACGGACCATGTTGTTGCGCTATGGAAAGAGAATTTACGGCCGCTACGGGTTCGCGGACGCATTCAACCCCGTTACGCAATGGGTAAGCTCTGACGTGATCGGAATTGACGAAGGCATCACGCTGCTGAGCGCTGACAATTTGCGCACCGGCCGGGTATGGCAATGGTTCATGGAAAACCCCGAAACCGAAAAGGCTTTGGATCTCGCCGGGCTCGTCAAAGCACGGGATGTCTTGCAAGCCCCCAAACTTGTTTCCCCCGGAGTGCAGAACTAGCCTGCGGCGGGTGACACATAAAGCGCAGCCTGCCAAGCTGGTAGGCTAATGTGCGGCTCCTCGCGGCCGAGGCGTGCCGGCGGCGATACCTCTTGCGGCGACCCACCGTAAGTTGCTGCGCCCGTCCATAGAGTCAGACAACGGTTTCCTTCATTCGGCGGCACGGGAATCTCTCGATTCTCTGCGGCGAAATTGCACGTCAGCAACACGCAACCGGACGCTGCATCCCGCCGCTCCATCGTCATCCACCGCAACGTCTCATCATAGAGGATCCGGGTGAGCTCCTTCCGGCAGTTTGCAATACAACCGAGACGCTTCCGCAGCGCAATCAGATCGCGATACAGGCGCAGCACAGAGGCATGCTGAGCCGTTTCGAGCCGACCCCAATCGAGCCGCGATTGCTCGAAGGTGAGAGGGTCCTGAGGATCAGCAAAAGGGCGATGCCCCGCGAAAGCTGCGAATTCATGGCGGCGCCCTTCCCGCACAGCTTCGGCCAATTGCGGATCAGTGAAACTCGTGAAGTAGTGGAAAGGCGCGGTTTCGCCGTACTCTTGCCCCATAAACAGCAGCGGAAGATACGGTGAACAGAGCAGAACGGCGGCGGCCAGCTTCTCCTGGTCGAACGTGGCGAGCTTGGAGAGCCGATCGCCGCCCGACGCGTTTGCAATCTGATCGTGATTCTGGCTAAATGCGACAAACTGGCGACCGGGACATTCGCGGGATGAGGAACCATAGTGTTTGCGACGATGGGGCGAATATCCACCATCATGGACGAAACCCTCTGTCAGGGCCTTGGCCAGATCGCTCAGCTTCCCGAAGTCGCTGAAGTAGCCGAGCGGGGAGTTAACCAAGAGCGCGCGCAATGCATGGTGAAATTCATCCAGCCATTGTGCATCCAGTCCGTATCCACCTTGAGAAATCGAATGGATCAGACGGACGTCGTTCAAATCGCTTTCCGCGATGACGTGAACGCGCCGTCCGAGCTGACCAGCTTGCTCATGAACCGCTGTAGCCAACTCCTCCAATATGTGGCGGGCGCTGAAGTCGAAGATGCCGTGCACCGCATCCAGCCGAAGCGCGTCCACATGAAATTCGGTGACCCAGTAGAGTGCATTTTGAATAAAAAAGCGGCGGACGCCGTCACTGTCGGGGCCGTCAAAGTTGAGAGCGTCTCCCCAAGGAGTCCGGTACGCAGTATTGAAGAAAGGCGCGAAGACGTTCAGGTAGTTGCCTTCCGGCCCTAGGTGGTTATAAACGACGTCCAATACTACTGCGAGGCCCTGATGGTGGCAGGCGTCAACGAGCATCTTCAGGCCATCGGGTCCCCCGTAGCTGGACTGGGGAGCATAGAGACAAACGCCGTCGTATCCCCAGTTCCGGCCACCCGGGAATTCAGCGACCGGCATCAATTCAATGGCGGTGATGCCGAGTTGCTGCAGGTGGGACAACTTGGAAATGACGGCCTCAAAGGTGCCTTCAGGCGTAAACGTGCCCGTGTGCAGTTCATAAACTATGAGATCTTCGAGTGCCACCCCTTTCCAGCCCGCGTCCGACCAGGCAAATGCCGCGGGATCGACGACACGGGAGGCAGCGTGTACGCCCGAAGGCTGCCAGCGGGAGACAGGATCAGGCAACCTTGTTCCCTCGGCAGTTCGAAACATGTAATCGACGCCTGCGCGCACAGTTGGTACGAGCGCGGAAAATTCTTCGCCGTCTCGCGTCATTGGGAAACAGCAGGGCTCGGGCCCCTGAAGCTCGATGCAGACCGTCTCAAGGCGCGGCGCCCAGATACGAAACGAAACACCATTTGGCTGGACCTCAGCGCCAAACCGGAGTCGCCAGGGCTCAGATCTTACGGGAGTCAATGGACATTCTCGCTGACCAATAGGGCGAGCGGAAGTTGCTCGAACACGCGCCCCAACGGAAAAACAAATCTACCGTCTCTGTCTTCCGGCTTCACCGAAGCCTGGGTAAACAGGTCGCGGTATTCGCGGTTCCGCCATTCCGGACGTAATGGCAGGAAAGTTTCGCTCCAGGCTGCGTCGCCGGTGGGCCGCGCCGGGCCAACGCCCAGTCCAAGGAAAAATCGCCCCGTCACTACGATTACCTGCCGGCGTCCGAGTACACGGGAAAAACTAATGACATGAGCCTGTTGCTTTCCCGCAGCACGCAAAGGGATGTAAGCGCCGTGCTCGAAGATCTGCCGATTCGCGCGCCGGAATCGGAGGGCGCGACTCGTGATATACAGCTTGATAAGGCCATCGGCCATATTTTGCACCAGGCGATCCACGAGCTGGGGCACGTCGCGATCCGCTGCGCGATCCAGCTGGTCGAGAAGGCGGCACCGAAGGGAAAAGTCAATGGGCTGCCGGTTGTCCGGATCAACAAGCGTCAAATTCCACAGCTCGCTGCCCTGGTAAAAATCAGGAACTCCGGGAGCGGTGGTTTTGATCAAAACCTGCGCCAAGGCATTCCACATTCCCGCAAATCCGACCGGGCAGCGGAATTCGGTGAAGGCGTTCAAAAAGTCGTTACGTTCCGAGCGATCAAGCGCCTGACGCACAAATGAGCGAAGGGCATCCTCGTACGCGTCGTTGGGGTGAATCCAGCTGGAATTCACTTTGGCTTCACGGGCGGCTTTCTGCATGTACTGTTCGATACGAGCGACAAATTCTCTGTGTTCTCCTTCCGTTGTGGTCTTCAAGGGCCAAGCACCCACCAGTGTTTGATAAAACAAATACTCGTCGTTGGCGCTGGGAACAGTGGCTCCGGCAATTTCACTTCGACGCCGGCGATTGGTCTCGCGCCAAGAGCGAAGAGCACGGTACCAGTCGCCGGGTATTTCCGAAAGCACATTGGTGATGGCGCGCACATCCTCACCGCGTTTTGAATCATGCGTGGAAGTCGCCAACAGCGCGTTGGGCCAGCCTCTGAGCCGGATGAGATTCTTTGCATGGAAGAATGCGAGAGATGTGCCGAATTTCGTCAAATCGCCGCCCACTTCGTTGACGGATGCAAGTGGGTAGTATCGATAAAATGCCGTGTCCTCAAGACCCTTCGCCATGACGGGTCCGGTGAATTGCTGAAGTCGCATGACAAAATGACGCCGCTGCGATTTACCGGCTTCGCTTAATCCTTCGGGATCCTGGTGCAGCAGCACACTGCAGATGAAATCGAACACAGATTCACTCGTGGCGCGATTCCTCCGCTTAGCATGATCAATGGCTGCCAGAATATGGCGCTGGTCCTCGGCATCGGGCAGCGCATCGCGCTCGGTATATGTGCGATAAACCGGAAAGCAAGCGATGACCTCGAGGAGAGCGGCGTGCAGGCTCTCGAGAGTGAAATCGCGGGACCAGCGGTACTGCTCGGAGATGCGATCCAGCTCGCGAGCCATCACATTCAGCTCGCTAGACATAGAGACCTGCAGAACCAGTCGCTTGCTCTGATACAGGAGATCTTCGTACGTGGATGAACATCCTGTGAATGTGCGATAAAGCCGATCGAACACACGCTTTTTTGAACGATCAATAAAAAGCCCATTCAAAAAATTAAGAAAGCCGTAGCCAGTAGTTCCTTCGATTGCCCAGTTGTTGCGGAGTTCCTCGTCACCGATCAGAATTTTTTCGCAAATGACGTAGAAGGGTTGGCCATCCAAGCGGCCTGCCGTTCGGCATCCCTCCTGCAAGTCCTGGAAATAGCGCAGGGGATCGTAGAGTCCGTCCGGATGGTCGACGCGAATTCCTGATACTCGCCTCTGCCGGATCAAGTCGAATATCAGGGAGTGAACGGCGTTAAATACCTCGGGGTCCTCAACGCGAATGGCCGCGAGATCGTTAATGTCAAAGAAACGCCGGTAGTTGATTTCAGCGGCAGCTACCCTCCAGTGACTCAAACGGTAAAATTGCAACGACAAGAGCTTTTCGAGAGTATCAAAAGTAGAGGACTCGCCTTTTCTTCCGTTGACGGCGCGTATGCTCACATCGATCAACTGCCGCACGGAGTCGTCTTCTTCCACGAGCTTCGCGAGCCGGGCCTTAATGACTTGTTTTTCCCGGTGTAACTCGTGGACCGTGGCTTCAGAAATTTGGGCGGCAAACGGGAGGTGAGATATCCCGGTGAGAATGCTCTCCAGTTCCATAACGGATGGATGCTGTGGAGATAACTGCTGCTTCAGGGCAAGAAGCACGGGCGCGGTCAGGAGGGGCCAAGAGGGTGGCGTTAAAGGGAATCGATTGTCGTAATAGGCCACACTGAAAGCGCCGCGGTCGTAGACGATCGCAAGTTCCTGATTTTCGAGGACACGCCCGAACTGATCCCCCAACACCGGAAGAAGCACCTTATTGATGAGGTCGGGTTTGGGTGGAGCCCAATCAATATCGAACCAGCGTGCGTAGGGTGAATGAGGACCGGCCTCGAGCACGTCCCACCACCAGCTATTCCTGGGGTCAGAAATGCACATGTGGTTGGGGACTACATCAACGATGAGACCCATCTCCCGGTTTCGCAGAGTATCGCTAAAGTGATAAAAATCCTCGGCGGAACCGATTTCGGGATTGAATTTGCTGTGATCGACGACATCGTAACCATGCATGCTGCCGCGCTTCGCCATCAGGAAGGGAGCGACATAGCAGTCGGTGATTCCCAGTGAATGCAAGTATCCGGTAATGCTTTCGGCGTCATTGAAAGTAAACCTGCCGTTTAGTTGCAAACGGTATGTGGAGTTTGGAACGTGAGACGGCCGAACCGTCCGCTGACGGGCGTTCTCAACCGGCATGCACAACGTCCTCGTCCGGATGATCGAGGGCCATCATGACGAGCAAGTGATCTTTGACATCGCGAGTCAAGAGAAAATTCTGCTTGACATGCAGATATCCGTTTTCGCCCACACGCCGGCGCAACTCGGGATCGGCCAGGAGTTGAAGAGTTCGTAGCGCGGCGCCCTCCGGCGAATGGACCAGGTAGCCGGTTATCCCGTTGAGCACCTGAAGACGGATGCCGCCGACATCACCGCCGATGACCGGCCTTTTTTTCCACAAGGCCTCCGTTACGGTCAAACCAAAGCCTTCTTTGATGGATTTTTGGAAGACTACGGTCGAAGCGCGGACGAGCGCATTGATTTCCACGTCACTGCCGTCCGGCAGAAGAAGAACATGGATGTCGGGGTCCCCGGCGGCCGCATTTTGCACCTCTTGCAGGACCTCGAAGCCCTCCGGATCATCAGGAGCTCCGCCGCCTGCTAAAACGAGCTGGCAGTCGCGCCGTCTTTTCACAAGCCGATACGCAGCGATGACGCCGAGGGGATCTTTCAGCCGATCGAACCGAGAAATCTGCGTCAGGATAGGCCGATCGCGATCCAGATGATATTTCGAGGCGACCTGATCGATCTCACCTTCGGTTAAGTCGCGATTTTTGTCGCTAAGCGGATCAATAGACGGGGCCACCATGAACTGAGGGATCTTCAGCTGCTGGGCAAATCCCGGCATGGAAAAGATTGCGGCATCGTATTGTGCGACATAGGATTCGAGAAACCGCCACACTCCCGCGTGCGGCGACGAGACATCGATATGGCACCGCCACACCCACTGCCGGCCGATATTCTTCTTGGCGGCTATCAACCCGGCCGGCTGCGGATCGTGAATCCAGACCACGTCTCCGGTGAAGTTCATCTGAGCGAGATTCATCTCGGTGGTCTCACGAAACGAGTCGAGCATCCGTTCCGTTAACTCGATCGATTTGCCATGCAGGGCATTGTGAAACGACTTCGTCACATTAAAGAACGCCTGGTCGCCTTTGATGACATCCCACGTCGTCTCAACCCCTAATTCCTTCAATAAGGGCACGAGTCGGGCCAAGAGCTCCGCTACGCCGCCGCCCACCGGTGTGGAGTTAATGTTCTGTAAACGCTTCTTGCTCACGTGGCCGGCGACGACGCGCAATTCCTGCACGACTTCCTTGCCGACGACGTCCTCGTACTGATCCAGAAGGGAAGCAGGCATCTCGTCAAACTCCATGCTTGTGAATCAGGTTGATAAGAGCGCTTTTCAGCTCGTCGAGAGTTAAGGCATACGGGTCAACGCCTTCAATCTCACGCGCCAAAACCCCTAATCCCCACCCGGTAAGCCACTTGGAAAAGTCGTTGGTTGCGCGCTCCATGCGCAGACGTGCCTCAATGAAGTGGAAGTAGAGGGATACGTTGGTAATGTCGGGGAGCTTCCTGGCAAGGTCCGCCGGGTCCATAGCGATGATGCCGGTCGGCATGATGAAACTCTTGGACTTACAAAAATGAAATTCGTAACCAGGGAGACACTGGCGAAGCTGTCCACCAGCCTCGTGCAACTCGGCTTCGACGAGTGACACAATCACCTCGCGCAACTTCCGTACAGAGCCGTACTGCCGCAGGTCAAGAATGCCGAGCTTCTCCGAAAGGCTTTCGGCTTGGACCGCCAAGTCCGCCCAAACGGCAAAGTCGTTATAGACATAGGGCTTTTGGAAATGATGGGACAGAAACCGATGGTGAGTGTGATAAAAGACGGACGATCCCGGAACTTCCTTCAACTGGGATAGCAGCTCCGATAGATTACGTGCCTTGATCCCTGTAAGTTGTACCAGGCGTCTTTCTGTATGAAAGTGAAATGGTTCAGCCGAAGTCATTGATGAAACAGGCGCATAATGCTACTTGCCCGTACCGTCCCAAAACAACTACGAGCAAGCACGCTTCCAGAAGGCCGTCCGCGGGTATTTTGCGGGTCGGAGTGTGAAACGGCTTACACTGGCGGCAATCCGCCCGGCACTGTTTGCCATCTACACTGGGCCGCGACATGCAAAAACCCGAGCGGAGGTATTTATGAAACATTTCGCTTTGGTTATGGGCATAACTATACTGTCCGCAGGCTGCATAAGGGCTCAGGAGGGGTCGCCATTTACGTTTGATTTCGGAGGCGGCTTTACTCAACCTGTGGGAAATACAGGCCGGCATTTAGATGAGGGATGGAATATCGGCGGCGGGGCTGGTTTCAATTTTGGACCGTACGTCGGGGCCAAAATCGATGTCGGATACAACTCGTTCGGAATTAACTCAGCCACCCTCAACAACATCGGTTTTCCGGGTGGCGGGGTTCACATCTTCTCGGCAACTTTAGATCCGATCGTTCACGTCAACCCGCACGGGCATGTAGATGTGTACGTGATCGGCGGCGGGGGGTTGTATCACAGATACCAGGAATTCACAGCGCCGTCGGTAGCCACAGTCACTGGATTTGATCCGTTTTTTGGATTCTTTACGGCCGCGGTGCCGACCACTCAAGTGCTCCGTTCGTATACAGTAAACAAGCCCGGCGTGGACATCGGCGCCGGAATCGCAATAGGCACCCGGTGGCATGGAAAGTTCTTTGCCGAGGCCCGCTACAATCATATGTTTTTGCGCTCGGGCCACACGGACTATATTCCAGTTACTTTCGGATTTCGTTGGTAAGAGTGGAGCGGGCGGCCGCGGGGATCTTCTTTCGACCGCCCGCGCTCATTTAGCTTCCTTCAACGCGGAGATTATTCGTTACCGAGAAGACGTTGGCAACGCCATTGGCGCGCACGTTAATCAGGTCCTTGTCACCCTGATTTGCGACCACTCCTTCCAAGGTCACCTTGCCATTCTTTACGATGATGTGGATCGACGGCAAAGCGCGAAAGCCATATCGCGTGGACAGGGTTGGATCGCCGTAAATGGCGCGGTATTCGGCCACTCGGATCTGGTCGTCCATGGGTGAAGGCGGTAGAACATCGATTTGGTTAATCACCTGGGTGACACCCTCGACACGCTTCGTTACGTTTTCTGCGTCTGACTTTAAGACAGGACGGGTCACCTCTCCGACAAGTGTAACTACTCCTCCATTCACGAGAAAGCCCAGATCGTCAAAGATGCCATAGTAAGGGAGCATCACCAGCCGGTGTCTCACCTCGCGGGCAATCCGAGTTTCCTCGGGCTGCCCGGGCACAAAGGCGTCATTGTGATTATTGTCATGCTGTGCGCAGACTGCCGAGCCCGCAAGCAGTGAAACAAACAGCAGAAAGCGTGTACGTTTCATTGGAACCCCTCCGCCTTTGAGGCTGCACAATCACTGCCAATTCCGACAGGCGGGTGGTGGAAACCGTACCAAGCTCATGGCTCGCACTGCCTACATTGCATCCATGAGCAAATTCGGCGCTCCATCTGGGACATTTACTACCGTTGGACCGCCCTTGACTGGTTGTTTCGTCACGAGTTCGCAAGGGTAACGAGTTTGGAAGAAAGCATGCAGCGGTGAGAGCACTGCTCATTTAAGTACAAGGGCAGTATGGAGATCGCATGGCAACCACCGTCATCGCACCAGCAGAGCCTTTGGAAGATCCCCTCGCATACCTTCCCTGTTCGAGGATCTTGGAATATTCCAAACGGCAAGTAATTTACGATCAAGACCACCCGCCCTCGAGCCTGAGCCTGATTATCGAAGGTAAGGTCAAGGTTTCCCGCACCTCGCAGAGCGGCCAGCAAGTAGTTGTGGACATTTATCACGCGGACGAATTTTTTGGCGAAACAGCTTTTTTGGCAAGAAGGACCACGCAGGAAGATGCAGTCGCTTTGGAACCGACCAAAGTGATGAGCTGGTCGCGCGACGCGATTACCGAAATCATCGGACGTGAGCCGAAACTGGGTGTGGCTTTACTGCAGCTGTTTGCGCAGAGAAGCATGGAATTCGGGGAGCGGCTGGAGAGCTTCTCGGTTGACAACATTGCCAGGCGGCTGGCACGCAACCTGATCCGGTTTGGGGAGCGCCTGGGACAGGACGGAGAAGGCGGCACATTGCAGATGATGCCGTTCACGCATGAACTTCTATCTCAAGTTGTCGGCACTTCGCGGGAGATCGTAACGCATTACATGAATCAGTTCCGCCGTCAGGGCTATTTGCAATATTCACGAAGAGGCATTTTCATATACCGGGATGCTCTTCGTGAATGGCTTCGCCAAGCTGCCGTTTAAACCCAACCATTTAAGGAGGAAGAAGAGATGCTGTTTTTACTCTTAGTGATCATCCTGCTACTGGCCGTATTGCCGACCTGGCCGTATAGCTCCGGCTGGGGGTACTATCCTAGCGGCGGGCTCGGGTTGGTTTTGCTCGTATTAATCATTCTGCTGGTAATGGGCAGAATATAGCCGGAGGAAATGACGATGCGACGAGAAATGTTAAGCCTATTTGGCGGCGCAATGTTAACCATAACGACTGCCGGTATCCCTTACGCACTGGCACAAGAAAACGGAACGAAACCGGATAATACGGCTGCAAACAAAAGCGAAGGCGCCACGGCGCAACATCAAAGCGAAAACAAAAGTGAACGCGAGGTTGCCAGACGTATCCGTAAGGCGATAGTAGCCGATAAGAGTCTCTCCACGTATGCGCACAATGTCAAAATCATTGCGGCAAACGGCGTTGTGACGCTACGGGGTCCGGTACGTTCGGAGGACGAGAAATCCGCGGTCGAGGCCAAAGCCAGAAGCGAAGCGGGGGCCAACGAAATCCGGAACGAGCTGTCGGTAGCGCCCAAAAACAAGTGAAGGCCGAATCGGCCGCTGCTATGACATAGTTAAATGCGGAGGAAACGGCGTTCCGTCAAACCGGGGCGTCCATATAAGGAGGAATGCAGACAGAAGGTATCGCGGAGCCGGAGGCGGAAGTACGCTCCTGGCAGAAGTTTCTGGACAATGCCGTGCACGATCTGCGATCTGCTCTACGGAGCATTCGCGCCGGGGCGGATATACTGGCGGGAACTTGCCCCGATTCGGCATCGCGCGACGTAATCGGCATCATGCTGGGCGGTGTGGACCGCATAGAAACGCTCTCCACAAGGCTGAGCTGCTATTCACGTTCGCTGGTTGCTGAATCCGGCGAGCCTATACTGGTTTCGGTAGAAACCGCCCTGCATTCCGTGACGGATGAATTGCAAACGCTGATCCGAGACACGGATACGACAATTACGTCCGCTCCTTTACCTCGAATTTATGGCAGCCACCAGTTACTAGCGACCTTATTTCGCGAACTGCTTGCCAACGCCATTCAATACCGCTCCACTGCGCCGCCTAAAATCGAAATCACGGTCTTAAATTTGGAAGAGCAGTGGCAGTTTAGGGTAAAAGATAACGGTCAAGGTATTGATGCGAAATTCTCGCAAACAGTTTTTCTGCCGTTTCAACGGCTGCATGCCGGCTCTAAAAATTCGGGCCTTGGCCTGGCGATCTGCCGCAAGATTCTCGGGTTACACGGCGGAACGATTTGGCTGGAATCGGAGCCCGGAAACGGGTCGACTTTCATCTTTACGCTGCCGATCTCCACGTTAACGGCCCGCGAATAGCCTCACGCCAGGTTGTGGAAGGGGCCCGACCCCCCGGATGCTGAAAGGGGGTCGGTGCCTGCTTTTGAGCGCGTTGCTTAGTGACCGGAAGCGGTGCGGGGCATAGGCTTATCGGTCTTTTGGAAATCAGCCGAAGACTCGCCGGTGGAGGAAATATCCTCGGCTCCTGTCTCTTCAAGGATGGTTTTGGCGCGCTTAGCCCAAGTGGAGTCATCACAATGGACGGAGAGCAGGATGCCGCCGGACTTGATGCGTCCCTCATAACGCTTGGCCTCGTACTCAGGCATCCCGGCTCCAATCAGAGCCCCCGCGACTCCACCAATCGCGCCGCCAACCCCAAGGCCGCTGAGCAGCCCCATAATCGGGCCTGCAGCAATGAACGGTCCGAGTCCCGGGATTGCCAAAGCTCCGATGCCAGCGAGCCAGCCGAGCGCTCCGCCGATTACAGCCCCCGAACCAGCCCCAGTTGCTGCCCCCTCGGGTGCTTTGGTAGCCTTTTCGTGCGCAAAATCCTTAGTACCCACATTCTCAGGTAACAGCAGGGAAATATCAGTGTTTCGATAGCCAGCCGCTTTTAAGGCATCGACGGCATTCTGCGTGTTTGTACGGCTCGTATAGATTCCAAATACTGCGGTGTTTTTTGACATTTGTTCTCCTTGATTAAGCTTTGGTACGGATTTTATTGGCGAGCGGAGATCATTCGGCTGCTTGGGAGTCGACCGCCACAGTTTTACCGTCCCTTTTCTAACTGTGCAGCCCGTGTGCCATACCGCTGCGGCGAGTAACTTCGCTCACGATCCCATGAGCGGCTAAGCCCGTAAAGTAAGACTCCATTACTCCTAAATTCGAAATAGATCGTGAAAGCCTACTTGGTTTTACTGTCTATTTTGCTCGCCCCTTCCTCGACTTTGTTCGCCGACTTATTCACTGCTTTCTTGGTGCCTTTTTTTACTTTGTGTGCTGTAGTCTTAGCTGTCTTCTTTGTTGCTCTGGTTGTGTCTTTTGTCGCCCGCTTCACTGAGTGACCAGCATCCTTCATGTCGTCCTTGGCCGATTGTGCAGAAACGGCCACAGACAGGGCGAAAACTGCGCAGCATCCAAGAAGTAATTGCGTGAGATATTTCATAGCGATTCTGGTGCACGCAGCGGACCACACGCGGATCAATAATGAAGGGTCTTCATTCGCTTGCCGGCGCCAGCTGCGGCCTTGGGCACGAAAAAAGATCTGCGGGTAGGCCCAAATTGAACCGCTGTCCAGACATGCAGTCGCGGGCAGTTGGTCAGGTCCGTCACAACGCGAGCCGATAATTGTGTAATTGCCCGGCAAGATCGGGCGGTTCTTACTCTGACTGGCATGTGGCCTGCACGCAACGATTCCGGAGGTAAGCACCGTGCTTTATTACGCGTTAGTATTCTTGTTGATCGCAATCGTGGCGGCCGTGCTGGGGTTTGGCGGGGTCGCGGTGGCCTTTGCGGGTATCGCAAAGCTCCTCTTCGTTATCTTTCTTATCCTGTTCGTGGTCAGTTTCGTGATGCACTTAGGTCGGCGGGTGTGAACGAGGTGGGTTTCAGCGTACCGGACCGTTGCTACTGGGAGACGCGACTGAAACCGTGTACGAAATAACCTGCTGGATAAGACGTCAAACCAGGAGGCGTTGCGTGACTGTTTGGACAATGAACTGCAAGGCGACATACAAATGACAGTGTCCGAACCTGGGGCAACGACTCTCCTGGTAGTTGATGACGACCAGCAAGTGGTCGGATTTTGTCGCAAGTGCCTCACGGGCGAGGGGTTTCGTATTTTGGAAGCGGACAACGGCTTTGACGCTATTCTAATTGCCGCGAGCCACGGAGGATGCATTGATCTGTTGATTACAGATATCGATATGCCCCACATTCGCGGTACACGGTTAGGAAGGGCATTTCGTGCGCTGTGGCCGGGAACGAGAATTTTGTTTATGTCGGGTGCGCTATGTCAGTCTGATCAGGATGATTTCAATCCAGAGGCGGATTTGCTCCCAAAGCCCTTCGGACCCGCGAGTTTGATAAGAACCGTAAAAGACGTGCTAGCCGGATCTGTTGTACAGGTCTAAGCGCTATTGACGCTCTGAGCGCCATAGCTGCTCTCGAGACCCGCCCAGGGGCAAGGCGGCAGTTTCTGCACACTGCGCGCTGAAGAGTGCGCATTCGGTGCACACTCCCGTGCGGCCGGGCTGAATCAATATCCGCCCCCCCTGCGCATACCCTTGCGAAACAAGCAATTCCGGATATTGGTTGCATGCGTGCCATTTCATTTGTCCGTCCGCCAAATTTGAAGTGGCTCAAGAGCGCCGGGGGGTCTAAACAAGCCACGCGATAGAATGGAGGCCAATGCCAATGCCAGCCGAAAAACGGGCCCTAATCGTTGATGACGATGAACCTCAGTTGGTAGCTCTGTCCGAAATGGCGGCCTCGTTTGGGATCAAATCGATAACTGCTCGCGACGGCCAGGAAGCACTCGAAAAACTATCTTCCGGGGACGTGGATGTGATCGTTACAGACCTGATGATGCCCCGAATGGATGGTTTTGAGTTATTGCGGCACCTTGGCCAACACGGCGGCGTAACTCCCGCCATCGTTCTTACTGGCTTTGGGAGCCTGGAAAAGGCGATCTCGGTAGTACATGAGCTTAAAGCTTTCTGGTTCCTGGAAAAGCCGGTGCAGCCGGCGATTCTGCGCGAGTTACTCGAGCGCGCAATCGCTCAAAATCTGTTGCGCCAGGAAACCGCTCTCCTGAACCGTCAGCTCGGCTATCTGGGAAAACTGGGAGGGCTGGTGGGCAACTCTCCTGCAATGCAGGAGGTGTATGCGGCGATTCAGCAGGCAGCCCCAACCTCGGCATCTGTGTTGATCACAGGTGAAACCGGTACGGGAAAGGAACTTGCCGTCAGGGCCATTCACCGCCTCAGCCCACGGTTTCATGGTCCCTTTGTCGCTGTGAACTGTGCGGCGCTGCCGGAGAGCCTCATCGAGAGCGAACTGTTCGGGCACGAAAAAGGGGCGTTCACCGGCGCCATGGAGCGTCGCATTGGCTGTTTCGAGCAGGCGCAAGGAGGAACAATTTTACTGGACGAAATCGGAGACATGCCGATCGGCACGCAAGCCAAGCTGCTACGTGTGCTCGAAGACGGTACAGTGAGGCGGTTAGGTGGGAAAAATCAGATTCCCGTAGACGTGCGGGTGGTGGCTGCGACAAATCGCTCGCCGCAAGACGCGATCCGGCGCCAGCAGTTGCGTGAGGACCTTTACTATCGTTTGAATGTCTTCCACATCCCCCTGCCGGCTCTTCGCGACCACAAGGAAGATATCCCTGCCATCGCCGATGCCTTGATCGCCGATGCCAACCGGAAGAATGGCTGCCGGGTCACGGATGTCCATCCGGCGGCCATGGACCGCTTATTAGCGCACAACTGGCCTGGTAATGTCCGCGAACTGCGAAATGTGGTGGAACGCGCGGTTGTGATGGCGAGCGAAGGAAGTATTCTGCCCCAGCATCTTCCGTTTCTGAACGCTCAGCCGGCGGACAATGAAGCACCTGCGGATGCGCCACAGAACGGCGTTTTCCGAGCTGCTGTCGGAGGACGTCTTCGGGACGTCGAAAAATCATACATCTTACTGACCCTACAGCACGCTCACAACAACAAGCGCCGCACCGCATCCATCTTGGGAATGAGCGTGCGAACCCTGCACAAACGGCTGGCCGAATTCCACGCGGAGGAGCAGAAAGCCGCATCCGCGGGATAGCGAGTAACCCTTGGGACCCTTAAATCAGATCATGGTTGGTAAGTTTATCTGCATTTTGCTGGCGGAGGACAACGATGGCGACGTTTTCCTAGTGCGCCGTGCTCTCGACAAGTACGTCGGACAATATCAATTGCTTCTGGCGCGGGACGGGGAAGAAGCGCTGAAAATTCTGGAACGTGTCAATCAAGATGTGGCGGCGCCGTGCCCGGATTTTTTTGTACTGGACCTGAATCTGCCGAGGTACAGCGGTATTCGCATCCTCGAAAGGCTTCGAAACCTGCCGCGGTTCGCCCGAGCTCCGGTCATCATGTTCACCTCTTCCGATTCCCCGCAGGACCGGGCGGAAGCCTTTCGGCTTGGGGCAGACCGGTTCTTGCAAAAACCCACCGACCTCGCCGGGTTCATGAAACTTGGCGAGCTTGTAAAAGAAATCTTGCCCGAACCGGCGGCTTAGACAGAGCGTCATAGACGACACGGAGAAACATTCACGCAGCGGCGGCCACTGGCTCGCCGCATACATCAAGGATTCTGCCAGCAACTGCGGTTAATTCTTCGAGCGTCATAGGCTTGGTTTCATAAAGCCGGACTCCCATCTCTGTCAACTGACGTTCTTCTTCCGGAGTTGCGAGGGAACTGAGAACGATGACGTGAATATGTGCCAGCACCGGCTCACACTTGATGGCGCTGAGCACGGCCATACCGTCGTATCGAGGCAGATGCAGGTCCAGCACAATCACGCAGGGCTCGGAACTTCGTTTGCCTGCGCGATGCTCTTCCACAAACTGCAACGCCTCCTCGCCGTCCATCAAAACCTCCAACTCGTAAGGCTTGCCGTGGCGGCTCAAAGCGTAATCAAGCAACTGTACGTCGGCTGCATTGTCCTCGATCACAACGATTCGGGCAGGCGAGCTTTTCAAATTCAAACCCTCCTTAAAGTCAAGTCTGACGTGGGGGGTAGGGCACGGACGCAGCCAAGGTGATAAATCGAACAGAAGGCGCACAAGTCAATTGTTTTGTTGGCGCGAAGTCCGTAATCGAACTCCCCAATCGGCAAGGCAACGTAAAAACTCCCTGGCTCCCTCACCTGCCTAGCAGGAAGCCCGGAGTGGGAGGTTTGTAGATCCGGCTGGAGCTGGGATCCGGGGTTTATTGTCACCAGCTTCGGTTAGGACTTCGCCGCTTTTTGCGGCACTCCCTTGGCGTGACAATCCTTGCATTTCACGAAGTGAATGTTGTGCGTGCTCTTGGAGGCGGTGAATGTCGTATCCATTTTCTCCACATCGATGCCGCAATTGGAGAGCCGCGGGTGGCACGTGGTACACGAAGCGCGCGTGACTTGCATGTGTTTTTGGTGGCACGCAAGGCAACTGATGCCTTCATGCACACCCATCCCTGTGCGGTCGTCCCCGGAGCCCACTTGGCGCGTGGAAAGAGGCGCGTGGCATTGATAGCAGAGCGCCTGGCGAGGGTCGGGACTCATTTTCACCGGACGCGCGCCGTCCAACATGGCCGGGATGGGCAGTTCGAGAGCAGCCACGTGGGCCATCTGACGGCGATCGAATAGAGCCAGGGACGGCCGCTGCAATTCCTCGCCCGCCGCAGGACGCGGTCTCAGCTGCTCGGGCTTTTTGAGGGGTTCGCCCTGCCGGTGCACCTGATGACAAGCAAAACAAGCGATCACCGGAGCCGTTGTCCAGTCAGTGTCGGCAATCCGCCACGGACCGCGCGTATCGATAGGAGTTACGAGCTGGCGGACGCCACCTTCGTAATACGAGCCGTGGCAGCGCAGGCAATCGTCCATGAGAAGCCGCTGGCGATTGTGTTTTGGATCAAGGAAGATTTTGGCGAAGGTGGAGCTGTGGGGGCCGGCTTGCCAGTCGGCGAATTCCTGGCGATGACAGGTTTTGCAGCGCTCCAGCATGCGCACGGCATCCAGGCCCTTGATGCGGATCTGCTCGGGGACATCGCCGCCCACATGTTTCACCAGCCGTCGCATATTACCCAGGTGAAAAGATATGTCCAGCGTGGAGGAGTCGCCGTGACAGGCCGAGCAGCTTACCGAACGATGCGTGGAGGTACGCCAGAGGTCAAAGCTCTCGCGAATTTCGTGGCAACGGGTGCAGCCCTCTCCGGCAGTCGAGTGATAGTAGATGCTAGAAGCAGGAAGTAAAAGAAACGCGAGCAGGAGGGGAGCCGCCAGCAGGAGGTAGCGGTGTCGACGCATCAGGCGAGCCCGCGGCCTTTCCAGCTCCGCACGAGGCGATCGGAGGCGTAATACGCGATGGCCATGATCGTCAACACCGGGTTGAAGCCGCCGTTCGTCACGTGAACACTGGCATCGATAACGAAGAGATTGTCAACGTCGTGCACCTGGCAATACCGGTTCACGACGGAAACGGCGGGATCATCGCCCATGCGGCACGTGCCTGCCTGATGCTGGCCGGCGCTCAGTCCCGGCCCGGACAGCTTTCGCCAGGTCTGGATGGCGCCCGCTTCCTTGAGCCACGCCTCGGCCCTGCCAGCCATTACGGAGCTGATCTCAATGGTATGGGAATGCCTGCTCCCTGAGAGGCGCGCGACGGGAATGCCCCAGAAGTCTTTGATTGCAGGATCCACCTCGACACGTGAATCAAAAACGGGCATTTCCTGGGTTGGCCCCTGAATGGCGATAGCGCGGCGGTAAGCATCACGCATGAAATCTTTATGGGCTTTACCCCAGCGCGGCTTTCCTGCCGGAACCATGGAAACGAACTGGTAGGGCAGCCGGATGAATTCGTTCGCCAGCATGGCGCCGCCGGCCAGCCCCGCGTTTCCATGGTTGTAGTCACAGATAGCGATGCCGGCGCCTGGTCCGAGATCGTCATAGATCGGCGCGGGCATCAATCCGAACGCGCCGGTATATGTATGACCTTGCAGATTGCGCCCCACCCAGTCGTGACGGTTACCGAGCCCCCGCGGAAAGAATTTGCTCTTTGAGTTCAGCAGCAGGCGCGCGGATTCGATAGCGCCGCAAGATACGACGACCAGGTCCGCAGCCTGGTACTGCAACCGGTTACCGGCATCGAAGTACGCAATTCCAGAGACGCGGCCACGGCTGTCCGTCTCGATTTGCTTGACCACGCATTCGGTTCGCAGTTCGCAGTTTCCGCTTGCCAGCGCTTTGGGAATCACGGTGTTGTGGGTTCCGCACTTGGCATCTACTTCGCATGCAAACCCGACGCACCAGCGGCATCGCATGCACGCCGGCCGGCCGTTGTAGGGCACGCTGTTGCGCAGCATCGGGATGTCGAACGGATGCAGGCCCAGCCGCTTGGCGGCAGGATGGAGAATCTCGTATTCGCGATTGGGGGGCAATGGCGGCATGGGCAGCGGTTTACGCCGCGGCGCATGAAACGGATCGCCGGACACGTCACCCGAAACACCGATTTCCCATTCCGCCTTCTCGTAATACGGTTCCAGATCCTGATACGAAACAGGCCAGTCCGCCAGCGTGCTGCCCTCGATATGGCCGTAGGTCGAGCGCATGCGAAAGTCTTTCTCCATGTAGCGCCAGGCCATTGCCCCGTAGCTGAACGTGCCCCCGCCTACGCAGGCGGCGTTATTGTTATAACCCGGTCCGCTGGCCCGCACGGTGCGTTCCCGGCCGTGCAGGTCAACCGTGACACGAGGATTTCTCTCGTCGTCAGGACCAAAACCATTACCGAGCACGCAGGTGCGCTGGTTGCGCAAATCGTCCTTGCGGCAATCGAAAGGGGAATACCATTTGCCGCGCTCCAGGAGGACCACGCTGAGGCCGGCTTCGGATAGTTCCTTCGCCACGATTCCCCCGCCGGCACCAGCGCCGATGATGACAGCGTTGACCCGTCTTAGCCCCACGGCTTCTCCGATGCGCCCGGATTGTCGAGGTCATAGCGCAGGCGCCCTCGCACCGGTGGGTACGGCACGCCAAGCATTTTCCAGCTCACGCGGTCGCGGTTACCACCGTGACGCGGGTCGCCGTAAAAGCCCTGCATGACGTGGTCGACGAGCAAGTTGAAGAAGGGGAGCAGGTCGGGATCTTTCTCGATCTGATGCAGCAAATCGATTTGAGCACTGGCCGGAAGATCGGCGAATTTCTTTCCACCAAACGCAATGCAGCGATGATCGATTTCCGCGATCCCCCGCCGGTACACCTTCTGCAATGGCTTGTAGAAGCCAGCCAACTGCTTATCTAAGAAATTCACAACGCCCGCCGTTACAGCGCCGGCGTCCTGGTCCTCAGGAATGACCTGGGCACAGAGCGCCTCGACGGTGCGAGCCTCTTCATCACTGAAGAACCGGCAGAACCTGCGCCGGGAGCCGCAGGCGACGGCGGACGCTGCGCCCACAGCGAGCAAAGTGCGGCGCCGGATAGAGCGAGGCTTTGAAGATCGAGGCATAACTTAGCCGCGGAGACTTGCCGTGTGCACTCCGACTGCCACGTCCAAGTTACTGAAGGGGAGCAATTTGTGACTTGTCTGAAACAGAAAAACGATGGGTTATGCGATCAACTGGGGGAAATTACGCAGGGTCCTTTATAACGACCTTCTACTACATCTCGGGCGAAGCTTTCAGCTTGTCCAGCTCCATGCGCGCGCGGGAGAACTGAGGGTCGGCTTTCAACGCGGCTCGGAACTCCTGTTCGGCGTCATCAAGCTTGGCTTGTTTTTTAAATACCAGTGCCAGATTGAAATGAGCGGATGCCAGCCGCGGCTGAATCCGGATGGCCTGTTCGAATTCGTTTTGGGCCTGTTTGAGATCCTGGCGCGCCAGATACACTCCGCCGAGCGCATCGTGGGCTTCCGCCGAAGTGGGGTCGGTGCGAAGGGCGGAAAGCAGATGCTGCTGCGCCTCTTCCCAGTTGCGATGCATCGCCGCGAGCACCCCGAGATTATAGTGAGCCGTGTAGTTCTCGGGATCGATGGCCAACAGATGGGTGAGGTGCGCGTGCGCCGGCTCGAGTTCCCTCTTCTCCAGACAGATGGTGGCTAACAACTCCTCTGCGCGGGTGTACCAGGGTTCGAGAGCTAAGGCAGCCTGAAGCTCGCGAATGGCATCATCCAAGCGCTGCAGACGGAACTGGCTGAGGGCGAGATCGAAATGCGCCTGCGAATTCATTGGCGCGCGTTCGAGCGCCTTCCGGAACTCACTCGCGGCTTCGGCGTGCCGGCCCTCCCGCTGATCGTTTAGACCCAGGCTGACCTCGAGATCCGCGAGATCGGGCAGTTTCGCGGCGAGACCCGCGAGCACCTGGCTGGATTCCGCGGTTCGACCTGCTGAGGCCAGCGCCAGCGCATGGCCGTAAAGTTCAAAATCGGCGATTCTGTCCTTCGGATCGATCCGGCTCGCCAGACGGCTGCCCTGGGTTGAGCCGCTCAGGTAACCGAGGGATCGAAGAGCTGCCACGGCCTCTGCAGACGGCGCACGCGGTTTAACGCCGTTTCCGGCCGGGATCAACGCGAGTAATTCGCGGCGCATGGCCGTGGCCCGGGGTAGTTCCGTGCCATATAGGTTTCGGATCTCGGAGGGATCTTTCGCGAGATCGTACAACTCTGGTTTAGGCGCATCGATGTATTTGTAGCTGCCCGAGCGCAAGACGCGGAGAGGGGCACAACCAAAGTGGTCGCGGGCGTAGAGACTCTCCGCATAGGCGGAGGTCACGGTGCTTCTGGTGATCAGACTGTGGCCTTGCATGGCGGCCGGCCGGGGGATGTCCAGCGCGTCGAGAACAGAGGGGGTTACATCCATGAGGCTCGCGGGCTCGTCCACTCGCGGCTTCATTGCCCTTTTCGAGCCCTCCGGCCAACGAATCACAAGCGGCACATGCAACGTGCTTTGATACACAAAATAGCCGTGAGTGCTTTCGCCATGATCGCCCAAGCCTTCGCCATGGTCGGCAGTAAGCAAGAGCAGAGCGTTGTTCAGAATGCCGCGGGTTTCCAGGAACTTGAGAAAATCGCCGATCACTCCGTCCACATAGCCGAGCTCGGCCGTATAGCCCGCGTCGCCGGTGCGCGGCGAAGAACCGTGCGGAAGATCGTACGGAGTGTGGAGATCGTACAAGTGAATAAAGAGGAAGAAGGGCGACGTGTCGCGCTGCTCGAGCCAATGGCGGGCGGCGGCGGCTACCTGGGCGCCGGGCCGTTTGAGATCGCCGGCATCGGCCACGGATTTCTTATGCAGATCGAATGGGCTGTCGTAAACGTCGAATCCGCGATTCAAACCGAATCGCCTGTCGAGAACAAACCCGCCGACGAAGGCAGCCGTGTGATACCCGGCGCTTTTTAGGATCGTGGCCAGCGTATCTCCCGCGCCGAACGGGACGCCGTTATCCTGCACGCCGTTGGCGAATGGATACGTGGAGGTCAACATGGTGACATGCGACGGCAAAGTGAGCGGAACGACCGCGCTCACGTCGGAGAACAATGTTCCGTTCCTGGCAACCGAATCAATGTTCGGGGTGGGAGGGCGGTTGCGCTGATAGCAACTGAGGTGGTCCGCGCGCAGGGTATCGATGGAAATCAGGATCACGGACGGGCGAGGCGCCGCTTGGGCGCAAGCGCATGAGACGAGCGCGGCGAAGTACCCGAGTTGGAGCCACTTTTTTCGCACGAAGCGTTTCGCCAGCGCTATGGCCCAGAAAGTTCCGGGGCAGCCGTTGTAGCCATTCCGGTTTCGCCCGAAGCGGCGGCCATTCGATCTACGATCTGCCGCTCCCTTTCCGCCTGGTCTTGGCGGCCGAGTTGATCGTAGACACGCGCGAGCAAAAAGTGTATCCTCCGGTCTTCTGGACCGAGTTTGACAGCTTTTTCAAGTTCCTTCTCGGCCGCAGAGAAGCGGCGCAGTTTGAACAAGGCTTTGCCCGACAGGTAGTGGGCTTCAACGGAATCCGTGCGCAACTGAGCGGCGCGCGTAGCGCAGTTCAGCCCTTCCTCCACGCTCTGCGGGGCCTGCTCCAGCAGCAACAGAACGGCAAGGTTGACGAGAGTCGCATACCGTTCGTCATCCGTTAGCTGAGATGATGCGAGAACCTTGCGGAAATAGGACTGCGCCAAGCCATAATTTCCCAGACGAGCCTGGGCCAAAGCAATTGCCTGCAGCGGTTGCGAACCCAGAGCGTCTGATTCCAGCGACCGATAAAGATAGGGCAGCGCCGATTCGAACTTTCCGTTCAGCAGAAGTTGGTGGCCGGCAAAGTAGGCATTGATACGGCTGGACGGATTTTCCCGGGCAGCCTCCAGAAGTTGAGCCTCTGCCTCACCTGGGCGATGGAGCGCGCGATAATCCAAGCCCAGGAGGCGATGGGCTTCGTTATTCGCATTCTGCTCGGCCAGTGATTGCTCGAGAAATTTTGCCGACCGCAGCCAGTCATCGTGATCGAAATAGAGCTTTCCTAATACCAGGCAGGCGCCGGCGGGATCCTGGCCCCGGTCGATGTGCTCTCGCAGCGTCTTTTCGGCACGCTCGTCCTCATGCCGGTTGATCAGGGCATCGAGTTCGGCTCGAAAGTTCTCGGAGCCGGGCTGTGCGGATTGATTTCCATTCTGAGCCGGCGCGCCAAGCGATAGGACGAGTGCGACCGCGAGAACCTTCATCGCCTGCCTATTGTATCCTCCGCCTGCTAGTACAATGGCGGAGCGTGACTCGTGGCTCTTGTACGACGTTGACGGCTGTGGCGTTCGCGGCCGGCGTCCTGGTGGTTCTAGGCTACTCCGGAGTGCCCGAACCAGCGGCATCGATCCGGTTTGTCGACGTTGCGCAAAAGGCTGGAATTGCCATCGACATGGTGAACGGCGGCAATGAAGTCAAGAAATATGTTTTTGAGAGCACGGGAAGCGGGGTTGCCCTGATCGATTATGATCGCGACGGTTATCAGGACATTTTCCTGGTGAACGGAAGCCGCCTGGAAGGTTTCCCGGCAGGAGCACAGCCCACTCACCATCTCTTCCATAACAACCGCGACGGCACCTTCACGGATGTGAGCGGGCACGCAGGGTTAGCCGATTCCGGATGGGGCCAGGGCGTGTGCGTGGGAGACTTCGACAACGACGGCTTCGACGACCTGTTCGTCACGTATTACGGGCGCCAGAATACGCTTTACCGCAACAATGGCGACGGCACTTTCAGTGATGTCACGGCGAAGGCCGGCTTTGGGGAATTGCGCAATAACTGGAGTAGCGGCTGCGCGTTTATCGATTACGACCGGGACGGCAGGCTCGACCTTTTCGTAGCGAGCTATGTGGATTTCGATTCGAAGACGGCGGGCCTGCCCGGGTCTGGACCGAATTGCATGCTCAAGGACGTAGCGGTGTTCTGCGGACCTCGCGGTTTGCCTCCCGGGCAGATGCACCTCTATCACAACCAGGGCGGTGGGCGGTTCGCGGACGTGTCGTCAGCTACCGGCATCAGGAAAGCGGGCAAGTGCTACGGTCTGGGAGTGTTGACGGGTGATTTCGAGAACCGCGGATGGCCGGATATCTATGTGGCTTGTGACACGACGCCAAGCTTGCTGTTTCGCAATAACGGTAACGGGACGTTTAGCGAACGCGGTGTAACAGCAGGAATCGCCTACGACGAAGACGGACGCGAGCAGGCGGGCATGGGAGTGTCGGCCGCGGATTACGACGGCGATGGCTGGCTTGACATCTTCAAATCGAACTTCGAAGATGACGTGCCGGATCTATATCACAACGAGCACGACGGGACGTTCAGCTTCCGAACCTTCGATGCAAAGCTCGGCTCGAATCTCCGGTACTTGGGTTGGGGCGGCGGCTTCTTCGATTTCGACAATGACGGCTGGCCTGACATCTTCATCGCCAACGGCCACGTTTATCCGGAACTCGAAAGGCACAACCACTTGGAGTCACCCTATCGCCAGAAGAACCTTCTCTACCGCAATGCCGGCAACGGTAAGTTCGAAGACGCCACCTCAACGGCAGGTCCGGGACTTGAATTGCGGCGCTCCGCGCGAGGGGTTGCCTTCGGGGACCTGGACAACGATGGACGACTCGATCTGGTCATTAATAATCAAAACGACCCGCCCGTCCTGCTGCACAACGAATGCGCCAATGCCAACCACTGGGTTTCGCTGCGGACGATTGGCACGACGTCGAATCGCGACGGCATCGGAGCACGGGTGGCGGTCATTACCGGAGATCGCCGCCAGGTGCAGGAAATCAGGAGCGGCGGCAGTTATCTTTCGCAGAGCGAGCTGCGTGTGCATTTCGGCGTCGGCCGGGCAAGCACAATCGACCGCATTGAGGTTCGATGGCCAAGCGGCGGCGCAGACAAAATCGAAAACGTCGCGGCCGATCAGCGCCTCACAGTGGAAGAGGGGCGCGGCATCGTGCAGCGCCCGTAGCGAGCCTAGAAAATGAACTTCAATGCGACCTGCACGTCACGCGGCTCGGATGCGCTAGTGACCTCGCCAAAACGCGAATCGTTAACGTGCGTGATAACGCCATCGGCGCTGAAGTTCGGCGTGTTCATAGCGTTAAACGCCTCTGCCCGGAATTGAAGTTTCTTCGATTCAGTAACGCGGAAATCTTTGAGCAGGGCGAAATCCACGTTTTGGATCCCGGGTCCGGTCAGCACGCTCCGCCCGGAATTGCCAAAGCGGAAAATCCCACTAGCGTTGCCGGCAATCAAGGCCGAATTGGTGAAGCAACTCGTATCGAACCACTTAGCCACCGTCCGGTTACTGCCAGCGAGGTTGCCGTTGCAGACCCGGTCCGGCCGCCAGTTGCCTGTGCCCACGTTGCCGGAATCGATTCCCGACTGCGGCGTAATGGGGAATCCGGTCTGGAAACTGGTCAAGGCAGAAAGCTCCCATCCGCCCAGAATCCCGTTGACCACTGGATTCGCAGTCCCCAGCCACCGTCTGCCCTTCCCGAATGGCAGTTCGTACAACATGCTGAAGGTGAAACGATGCCGCACATCGTTCACGGTTAAGCCGCGCTCATTGCGTGGATCGTTGTCGTTTTGACCCAGCGGAGCGCCGCCATCGGCATAGCCGCCTTCTTCGCCCTCATTGTTCGAAATGTTCTTGGCGAATGTGTATCCGGATAGGAACTGCAGGCCATTGAACATTTTTCGCGTGAACTGCACCTGCAGGCCGTTGTAATTGGCATTCGCGCCGGAGCCCATTACAGCTGTGAAACCGAAATCTGGATATAGCCGGCGCGGTTGAATATTTCCGGCTCCGGGGATGGCTTGATTGCCGAAGAAGTGGAAGTGACCGAGTTCGATGGCCGATGTTCCCACATACCGCACTTCGAGCGCCATGGAACTCGTCAGCTGGCTTTCGATGCTGAACGACCATTCGTGGATGTACGGCTGCCGCAGATGCGGATCCGGATTGATCGAGATGAAGGCCTGGCTCAGCGGCGGTGTGCTACCGCCAATAAACGCCGATTGCAGCGGCGTCGGCGTTGTCGATGGACTGAACGTGCTGAACTGGTCGGGAGCCTGTACCGGGTTGTTGAAACCGTAATGGAACTGGTTGAACTCCGCCAGTTCGAAGAACATTCCGTATCCGCCGCGCACCACCAGCCGATCCGAATTGGTCGGCCGGTACGCGAAACCGAAACGTGGGGCCCAGTTGAAGTTATCGCCGAACCACAGCGACCGCGCGGCTCGCCCGGTGAAACCCAATTTCTTCATTTCATCCGGGCACGCCACCAGGTGATATTCCTGCGGCGTTCCGGCATTCATGATGTATTGCGGCAAATTGCAGTATTTCGCCGCCTGATCGTAGCCAGCCATCACCATCACCGCATTTCCCGGCGTAAACAGCGGAACGCCGGGAACCGCAACCAGCGCAGCGCCCACGTCGCGCCGGTCTATGGGCAACTGATGGTGCTCGTAACGAAGGCCCAAGTTCAGTGTGAGCTTCTGGGAAACGCGGTAGTCATCCTGCACGAAGAAATTGATGAACATGCCGTCCTGGTTGTTCACCGCCTTGGCGATACTGCGACCGGCTTGGGAGGGATAACCCAGCAGGAAATCCGACATCGTGAAATTGCTGTAGTTGTTGCCAAAGCTGAATTGGCCGTGTGGGGAAAACGGCGCCTGGTTGCGAAGCGCCTGGTACGGCTGCAGGTCGGTGCCCAGGGCAATCGTGTGCTTGCCCTTGGTGATCGTCAGGGTGTCCTCGTACTTCTCCAGCATGTCGTTCGATTCCACCGGACGGTAGTTGGAATCGCCGATGGTGAAATACCCCTGACCAAACTGAAAAGCTGGGAAGCCCTCATCCGCCGGCGAGAGCGCCGTCAAACCCTGAATCCCGAAGCTCTCCACGAAACCAGGCTTGCGCGGACAAGCTGCGCAAGTTCCAATGTCCATATTGCGCGAGAACCCGATGCGCACTTCATTGAGGATCGTAGGGCTGATGGTGTGTGTCCAACTCAGCGCTACGTTCTGGCCGCGAAATCGAATCCGGTCTCCGAAACCAGGCAACGCGGAATAGGCCTGCTCCGGCGTATAGGTAATCGATTGGCCGAGCAGGTACCGCACGTAGAGATTGTCCTTCTCGCTGAAGCTGTGGTCCACGCGGGCGCTGTACTGGTTATCGTTGCGACTCCGCTTGGGATTGGTCACAAAGTTGTTCGTGCCGACATCGACCGCACCCGAGATGTCCGGAGCTGGAAAGTAAGGGATGATCAGCTTCGACACGGCATTGATGCGATCAGCCGGAATGATATTTCCCGCAAATGGCTGGCAGCCCGAGCCAAAAGGCGGGTTCGGACAGCTGAGTGGATCGATGATGGCGTACGGCGCCTTTCCCGTGTTCGGATCCGGTTGGCTCAGCAGCGCGGAAAAGTCGCCGTTCAGCATCGCCGGCGTTGGCACTTGCCCCGCATAGGTCAGGCCCTTGCGCTCCCTGAAACCGTCGTACCCACCAAAGAAAAAAGTCTTGTTCTTGCGGATCGGTCCTCCGACGTACGCGCCGAATTGGTTGCGTTGGTATGGCGGCCTGCTCGGAGAAAAGTAGTTTCGCGCATCCAGGTTATTGTTGCGTAGAAACTCGAAGGCGCTGCCGTGAAATTCGTTGGTGCCTGCTTTGGTAGTCAAGTTGATCGTTGACCCGCCATTCTTCCCGAACACGGCGGAGAATGATTGCGTCTGTACCTTGAACTCCTGCACGGCGTCGGGCGCTGGTTGCACCGAAAATCCGCCAGTGAACATATTCTTCGAATCGATACCGTCGATCAGCACGTTGTTGCCTGATCCCCGCAGCCCGTTCGAGGCATACGTCACCTCGCTGAACGGTGACCCGAAAATGTTGCTGGAGAAACCGCCGCGGTCGGGCACCGTCCCCGCCATGAGAAGCGGCAGGCTGCCAAATCGTCGAGTGTTGAGGGGCAATTCGGTGACTTCACGAGTGTCTACGGTCAGACCGACTGACGCCGTTCCTGTCTCCACCATGGGTGCGATCGCCGTGGCTTCCACGGTAGTCGCCAGGGTGCCGACGCGGAGTTGAATATCCAATCGCGATTTTTGATTGACGACCAGGGTGACTTTGGTCTGTTCGTACTTATCGAACCCAGTTTTTTCGACTGTAATCGTGTAGTCAGCCGGCTCAAGGATGGGAAACACGTAACTGCCGTCGGACTGACTAGTCGCGGTGGTGACACGTCCGTTGGCCGGGTTTGTTGCCGTCAACTTCGCCTCGGGGATCACGGCTCCAGCGGGATCGCTGACCGTTCCAAATAGTGTCGCACTCACCTGCTGCGAGAAAACGGGGACCGTGCCTGACGCCAACAGCCAAATCGCCAGGAGCACAAAGCTTCCGCGGACCACCCGATTAACACTGATCATCCAGAACACCTCATGACAAGAAGGGATTCCAAGCAAAATATGTCATATGACGTGTTTTGTCAAGATAAATCGGGACTTGGGCTCACTTTCTACTGCTGTTCCGCGAGCGGAGCGAGCACCTGCCGGCTGGGATCTCCACGCGACCCGCTAGCCCGCATCAGGCTTTCCTGTTCTTCGCGTTTTTCCTGATGCAGCCTTTGCGCCACAGCCAGTTCGCGCGCTGCTGCCGCAGGCCGGTTCAGTCTTTTGTAGATCCGGGCCAGACGGTAATGTGCGTCAGCACGGGAGGGATCGATGGTCAAACAGGCCTCGTAAGCCCGTGCCGCGTCTGCATCCCGATCGAGTTTCTCGAGCGCTTTTCCTTCGTCGGCGAGAGCGCGTGCCTCGCGAGGGTGAGATTTAACCAATGTTTCCAACAGCGGCAAGGCCGCAGCGGGCTTTTCATCGAGCAGATACGTGTCAGCCAGATAGTACCTCGCCTCGTCAAACTCGGGGTCGAGCTTCAGGGCTTCGGCGATTTCGATTTCAGCTGCCGCCAGTTGTCGCGCCTTCCAGTACATAAATCCCAGCGAAAAGCGCACGGTGGCGTCACTCGGCGATTGCTTGCGCGCTGCTTCGAACTCCTCGATCGCTTTCGGGTAATTGCCGACCCCGTCTTGCGCCTGCCCGCGTAGTATGCGGACCCAAACAGAATTGGGATCGAGTGCGTCAAGCCGCTCAAACGTCTGCAAAGCTTTCTGAAACTGCTCGGTTTCCAAGTAGCAGCGCTCGAGTAGATACAAAGTGCTCACATCGTTTGGGTTCAACTCGGCGGCTTTTTCGAGCTGGCTGACAGCGCGGTTAAAATCATTTTTGCCGACGAGCGCTGCCGCCAGTAGTTCTCGCGCCTGAAAGTTATCGGGCGACACTCTCACTGCTTTCTCGAGCGGGCGCAACGCGTGCGCGTAATCCTGCTGCTTGATGTAAGCAAGCCCCAGGTTGATATTTGTCCCAAATTCCTCAGGATTCAACGCGAGCGCCTTTTCGTAATAAGCCACGCCGGCAGCGAATCGTCCCCGTCTTATCGCAATTGCTCCCAGTCGATTGAACGCGGCGATCGATCTTGGATCGATCCTCAGAATCTCGCGATAGGCCGACTCTGCCGCATCCCAGTTTCCGTTTTGCTCGAGCTGCTCGGCTGTAGCGGCAAGATCTTCAATCGCTCGACCAGCGTCCTGCTGCCCCAGCGCGCGGACGGTGGTAACAAGAACGGCAAGGCAGATAAAGAGAACCGCTCGCTGGCGGCCGTTCTTGCGCATATGGCGGGGTTCCAGCATCGAGCGCCTTAAGATCGCACCGATTCCCAGTTTGCCGCAAACCATAACGGGCTGCTAAAGTAGCGCGTGCTATGGGAGTTCTAGCTGCCACGCTGGTTGAGCCTGGAAAATACGAGTTGCGGGAATACCCGTTGCCTGAGCCGCGGCCGGGTTGTGTCCTGGTGAAGATGGGTATGTCGGGTATTTGCGGGACCGACAAGCACACCTACCAGGGCTATACAACCCAATACTCCGGCGCGGGGGAAGGCAAGAAGATCCCTTTCCCCATCATTCAGGGCCACGAAAACGTGGGCACCGTGGCGGCTATTGGCGGCACAGGAGAGTATCTTGACTTCGAGGGTGTGCCGCTCAAAGTTGGCGACCGCGTCGTAGTCGGCGCCAACGTTTTTTGCGGCAAATGCTATTACTGCACGCACGATTTTCCCTACTACTTTTGCCAGAACATGACGGATTACGGCAACAATTTGAGCGCCGCCGATCCGCCGCATATTTTTGGAGGATGGTCGCAATATATCTATATCGTGCCGGGCAGTTTTCTGGTGCGTGTTCCGGATGACCTTCCTTCCGAGGTGGCGGTTCTGACGGAAGTGATCGCGGTAGCCGTTGGCCTTGACCGCGCAAAGCAGATGTCCGCGTTTCCCAACGAATCGTTTCTTTTTGACGACACCGTCGTCGTCCTCGGAGTCGGCCCGTTAGGCATGTGTTTTCTGATGAAGGCACGCATGCTGGGGGCGGGAACGATCATCGCGGTTGATTTATCGGATTACCGGCTGGATTTTGCCAAACGTTTGGGCGCCGATTACGCGATCAATGCCGGTAAGACGACGGTGGCGGAACGGCTCGAAATCGTCCGCAATCTGTCGCAAGGGCGCGGCGCCGACATGGTCATCGAGTGCGCCGGCGTTCCGCAGGCTATACCGGAAGCCTTGGAAATGCTGCGCCTGGGCGGCCTGCTGGTAGAAGCCGGGAATTTCTCGGACTTGGGCGAGATTGGTATCAATCCGCACCGGCATTTGTGCTCGAAAAGTGTGCGAGTTTTGGGCGTGGGCGGGGAAGAGCCTGCCAGCTACGGGCCCAGCATGCGCCAGATGGCCCGCTACATGAAACATTACCCGCTCGGCGAATTCGTCAGTCACCGCTATCCGCTCCGCGATGTCGAGGCAGCCGTGCATAAGGCAATTGCCCCGGATTCGATGAAGGTTGTCATCGAACCCTGGGCGTAAGCGCACAAGGCCGGAGCGACTTCGTATAGAATCACAGAATTCACCAGCAGAGGAACTGAACAGTTATGCCTAAACTTGCCATTCGCGGTGGTGAGCCTGTACGCAAGAAGAAATTTAATTCGTGGCCCGTGCACACCGACGCAGAACGGTCGGCTTTGGAAGACGTATTGACTGGCGGCAATTGGGGTGGGCAGCCGTTTCCCGGTAAACATGGTGACGCGTTCGGTAAGAAGTTCGCAGCCCTTCACACCGCCAAGTATGGGCAGTGTGTGAACACGGGCACAGTGGCCATCCAGGCCGCCCTGATGGCCATTGGGATCCAGCCTGGCGATGAAGTGCTCGTGCCCGCTTACACCTGGGAGGGCACCGTCGGTCCGGTGCTGCTGGTCAATGCCGTTCCTATTTTCGTAGACGTCGACCCGGACACCTACTGCATGGATGCGCGGTTGATCGAACAGGCCATTACGCCGAAAACCCGCGCCATTCTGCCGGTTCATCTGGGGATGCGGTTCGCGGATCTCGATGCCATTCTGCCAATCGCGAAAAAACACAATTTGAAGGTTGTGGAAGATTGCGCACACGTGCACGGCGGCATGTGGCAGGGCCAGGGCGCAGGATCCGTCGGCGACCTGGGGGCATTCAGTTTTCAATCGAGCAAGCTGATCACCTGCGGCGAAGGCGGCGCGGTGATCACGAATAACCTCGAGTATTTCGAGCGCGTGCAATCGTACATCAATGCAGGCCGGGCCAGCGTGACCGATCAGTTCAAGCACCGCATGATCGGCTTCAACTACCGGTTGGGCGAGTTCCAGGCCGCGGTGCTCGGCCCGCAACTGGACCGGTTGCCGGAACAGCAGAAGCTGCGGCAATCGAATATGGATTATCTGGAATCCCGCCTGCGTGGAACTTGCGGCTTGGGTTTTCTAAAGCCTGAACCGCGCATTACGCGTACTGCGCCCTACTGTTACATCATCAAATACTTTGCCGAGAAGATGAAGGATATTCCGCGAGCTGCTTTTGTGGCTGCGCTGCAATTGGAAGGCATTCCTTGTGACGGACTCTTCTACGAACCGGTGTATCGAAGCTCGCTGTTCCCGGTGAAAGCGTCCGATTTCCCCGCCCTGAGCTGGGGCCGGAGCCAGCCGCTCGACCTTCGCAGCATGTTCCGATGCCCCGCGTCCGAGCGCGCCGCTTACCATGAAGCTATCTGGTTCCCGCATTATTTGTTCTTGGGAGATCGCCAGGACATCGACTCTATCGCGGACGCGATCTTTAAGGCACTGGAGAACATTGAGGAGCTGCGCGGCTTCGAACATCAGGCGATAAAGAATCAGGGATTGAGCCGCGCGGACCGGGAGAGCTGAAGTGGAGCCTGTCGGTTATGCAGTGGTCGGACTAGGGGCGATCTCGCAGCAGGCTATCCTGCCGGCCTTCGCTCATAGTAGTAACGCCCGGTTGGTTGCGGTGGTCAGCGGAGATGCAGGCAAAGCCGAGCGCCTGGCCGCGCAGTTTCACGCACCCCGACGCTATACGTACGACGATTTCAGCGCCTGCCTGAAGAATCCCGAAATCGAGGCAGTCTACATCGCAACACCGCCGGGCGAGCACGAGCGGTTCACGGTCGCGGCCGCTCGCGCGAAAAAGCATGTGCTCTGCGAGAAACCCCTCGCGGCAACGGTTGACGAGTGCCGTCGCATGGTCACGGCTTGTAAAAAAGCGCGCGTGCAGCTCATGACGGCGTATCGGAAGTATTTCGAGCCGGCGAGCCTGGCGTTGAAGAAGATCGTGTCCAGCGGGGATTTGGGGCGCGTGGATATCATTCACACTGCCTTTACCGAGTTCCGGCCGGCGGGTGATACCTCCCCGGCTTGGCTCTTCAATCGCAAGCTGGGTGGAGGCGGTCCGTTAATGGATCTGGGCGTCTATTGCGTAAATACGAGCCGGTGGCTGGTTGGCGAAGACCCCGTAGAAGCGCGAGCGGTTCGCTGGTCGCACGACAAGAAGCGATTCAAAGAAGTCGAAGAGGGGATCTCGTTTCGACTGCGTTTTCCTAGTGGTCTGGTGTTGCAAGGCACTGCAACCTACAGCTCGGTGCTGATGTCCTTCATTCAAGTGCATGGAGAAAAGGGCTGGGCCGCACTGGCCCCTGCTTTCGCTTTCGAAGACGACCGTAAGCTAACGGGCAAGATTGGAACCAAACCGATCAACCAGGAGTTCACGGCAATCGACGAATTCGCGCTGGAACTGGATGCCTTCGCCGCCTGTATTCGCGAAAAGCGCAAACCGGAACCTGACGGGGTACAAGGGATGAAGGACTTGGTCATCATTGAGGCCATCTATCGCGCTGCCAAGCTGGGGCAGGCGGTTGCGATCCGCTATCCGAGAGCTTTATGAGCAAGCTGGGAATGGGCGTAGTGGGTGTAGGTACGATGGGCAAGCGGCATGCGGAGAATATTCGCCGGCTGATTCCCGAAGCGCGGTTGATTGCCGTGGCTGATGCCGACGCCGGCCGGGCCAGAGCGGTCGCCGACGAACTGGAGATCGAGCATTCTTACGGCAGCGTGGAGGCCCTTATTGAGCGGAAAGATATCCAAGCCGTTGTCATCGTGACCCCGGCGAAATTTCACGCCTCCGCGATCAAAGCATGTGCCGCCGCGGGCAAGGAGATCTTCTGCGAAAAGCCCCTGACGCTGACGGTAGAAGAAGCCGATGAGGTGCTGGCTGTTACAGCCCGGGCCGGTGTCAGAATTCAGCCGGGGCACGTCCGCCGCTACGATCCTTCGCACGTGCGCGCCAAGAAGCGCATCGAAGCCGGCGAAATCGGCGATCCGGTCCTGTTCAAATCCCTGGGCCGCGATCCCGAGCCGCCGCCTGTCAGCTACATGGCGAGCGGCGTGAACGGCATGTTTTTTCAGGATTCCGGCGTGCACGAGTTCGATCTCGGCCGCTGGATGATGAACGACGAGATTGCGGAACTACACGCTTATGGGGCTGTTCTGGTCTTCCCGGAAGCCGCGCAATTCAACGATATCGACACCGCCGTGGTGAATCTCAAATTCTCCCGCGGCGCCCTCGGCAACGTCGAAAACTACATGCAGTCGCGGTACGGCTACGACATTCGAACAGAGATCGTCGGCTCGAAAGGCACCATCATGCTGGGATATCATCAGCAAACGCCGGAGGTGGTGCTCACCGCAGCAGGCAGCCGGACGGACGTCGTGGATCATTTCCTGGTGCGTTTTGCCGATGGCTATCTCGACGAGATGCGCGACTTCGTTCGCGTCATTCTCGAGGATCGTGAGCCCCAGGTGGACGGCTTCGACGGCCGTCAGGCGGTCGCCGCCGCCGCTGCCGCCGAGCGCTCCTATCGCGAAGCCCGTCCCGTAGCGCTTCATAACCCGCCTGGGCCCCGAAAAGATTGAGCGGCCAACACGATCAGATCAAAGAGAAGTACGGTCTGGTTCGTGGCCTCGGTCTGGTCGAAGCGGTTGCCGCAAACATGACCAACATGGTGGGGTTTGGTCCATTCGTGACCATTCCGCTGATCATCGCCACGATGGGTGGGCCGCAATGCATGTTGGGCTGGTTGGCCGGAACCATTCTCTCCATTTGCGACGGCATGGTCTGGAGTGAGCTCGCGGCCGCCATGCCGGGTTCAGGCGGCAGCTATCTCTTCCTCAAAGAAGCGTTCAAAACCAGCCGGCTCTCAGCCATACTCCCCTTCCTGTTCATCTGGCAATTTATGGCCAGCGGACCGCTCGAGGTCTCCTCCTGCTACATCGGCTTCGTTCAATACCTGAAGTATTTTTTCCCGACGCTTGGCCCCTGGCAGGGCCGCTTCCTGATCCTCATCATGGGCATCGTGACCGTCGTGCTGCTCTATCGCCAGATTCACGCCATCGGGAAGCTCATGCTCCTTCTCTGGGCCGGAATGCTTCTGGCCGTCGGGCCGGTCATTGCCGGAGGCCTGATTCACATCGCGCGATTCGGCCCGGGACCGGCGTTTGACTTCCCTCCAGGCGCGTTCCAGTTCTCCACCGGATTTGCCTTGGGGCTGGGCCGCGCTGTTCTCATTGCCATGTTCGACTTCCTCGGCTACTACAACGTCTGCTATGTGGGCGGCGAAGTGAAGAACCCGGAGCGCACACTGCCGCGCGCCATCTTCTGGTCCGTCCTGGGAGTCGCCACCATCTATTCGCTGATGAATTTTTGCGTAATCTCGGTTGTACCCTGGCGCGAGGCGATGAGATCCCAGCTCATCATGTCCGACTACATGCAGCGGCTCTACGGCGTCTGGGGCGCGCGTACCACCACGGTTCTGGTTCTCTGGGCAGCCTACGTCGCGGCAGTGCCCATTCTGCTCGGATACAGCCGTATCCCATATGCGGCGGCTCTCGACGGACACTTCTTCAAACCGTTCGTCCGGCTCCACGCTTCCGGCTTTCCATATTTTTCGCTGTTGGTGGTGGGCGGACTATCGATCATTGCCGGTATGTTCGACCTGGAGTGGGTAATTACCGCCATGCTCACAACCCGGATCCTGGTTCAGTTCGTCGCTCAGATCTTTGCCGTCCATTACCTGCGCAAATACCGGACTGACCTGGAGCGCCCCTTTCGCGTCTGGTTGTATCCGGTACCCAACGCCATCGCGTTTCTAGGATGGACTTACATCTTCGTCACATCGGGTGCGCGCCCCATTCTTTTCGGCCTGGGAACGCTGGCCGCCGGTGTTGTGGCCTTCTGGGTGTGGCGCCGGAACGCTGGGTTACCTGTATTCCCGGTTACAGCCGGCCGCTAGCTAACCATTCGCTTTTTCTGTACAATACGCCTAATTGTCGTTGGCCTGACAGGGTAGGAGCGCTGTCTGATGATCAAGGGCTTCAGCTTCGTTGTAGCGACACTCGTCGTGTTTACTCCAACCCTGCACGCCGATACCAATCTTCCGGAACTGGGGCCCGCGGTCATCTCGGTTTTCCCTTTAGGCGCTCGCCAGTCGGAAACACTAGACGTCCAGATTCTCGGGCGCAACCTGGAAGGCACTCGTGAAATCGCCTTCGCGCGTCCGGATATCCAAGCAAAGGTCCTCTCGTCGGACTTCTATTCTGTCAGTGCCCGAATTTCGGTCGGCTCGAAGGTTCCGGTCGGCTTGCACGACTACCGCTTGCGCACGCCCAACGGCACCCATGTCGGGGTCTTCCACGTCGGCTCCCTCCCGCGGGTGAGCGAAGTAGAGCCGAATAACGACTTGCAACACGCGCAAGCGATCACCCTGCCGGCGATGATCGACGGTATTGTGGCAGCCGACGATTACGACGTCTACCGCTTTCACGCCGAAGCGGGCCAGGAGTTGATCTTCGACGTAATGGCAACGCGCGCCGGATCCCGCCTGGATAGCACCATCACGATCCTCGACGAGCATGGCGCAGAGCTCGACTTCATCGACGATTACTACATTCACAAAGACCCATACCTTTCGTTCCCGGTCAAGAAGACCGGGGATTACTTCGTGCGCATCGCCTCCGCAACCGAGCCCATCGCCACACTGTTTGATGGATCGAAATACAGCAGCTACCGCCTGGTGGCCGGCGCCGTACCGCACATGCTCCATGCCCTGCCGGCGGGCGCCCGGCGAGGCGCAACGGCCGAGCTTACTATTTCCGGCCTGAACCTGGAAAAAATCGATCGCGTGGTTCTAGGCGACTCCCTGGCCGAAGGCAGAGTCGTCTCGGCGAGCCCTGGCTCAATCACCGTGAAGCTGGCCGTTCCGGAGTCGGCTGCGGCGGGTCGCTATCCACTACGTGCATTCGCCGGTGGGCTGGAAGCTCCGCTCCAGATTCAGGTGGTGGTGGACGATCTCGAAGAGAAACTCGCCCGTCCCGCTCGCTCGCGTGACAATCCCCAGCTGGTAAATTTACCGGTGGCGGTGAGCGGCACCTTTGACCAAAAGCGGGCCCGCGACTTCTATGCGTTCGACGTGAATGCCGGCGACACGCTGGTCTTTGATGTCGATTCCATGAAGCTCGGCTTTCTCGATGACCCGCTGGTTGCCGTCTACACTCCTGACGGTAAGCTGCTCGCCACGCATGACGACCGGCTGCAGCAAAACGGAGATGAGCCGCCCAATCTCGACTCCTATCTGGTCTATAAATTTGAGAAGGCCGGCCGCTATGTCGCCATGATTCGCGACTGTGCGGAGCGCGGCAGCACAAATTACGTCTACCGGCTGGCCATATATCCCGCCCATCCCGATTTCGATCTGAGGTCGCTCACCCCCGAGTTAACTCTTTATCGCGGACGGACAGTTTCTTTGCCTGTCCGCGTGCGAAGGTTCGGCGGGTGGTCAGCTCCAGTTGAGGTTTGGGCCGAAAATCTTCCTCCGGGGGTTACAACGGAAAAGATGGTCGCAGAGCCCAAGGACACCATCGTCAAGGATAACTGCGCACTCGACCGGCAGCTAGACGGAACCAACGTGCGCCTCCCGATGCACGCCACTGCCGATGCACCATCGGGCGATTACTCCATCCGTCTGCATGCCCGCGGCGTCATGGACGGCCGCGTGGTGGAGCATACGGCTGAAATCCTCTACTGGTGGGAGCACGTCGGTAAGGTGACTGGTGCCGTTGAAGATCAGAAGATCCTTGCGACCATAACCGACTTGCCCGCAGTCGTCTTTGAGGCGCCGGAATCAGTAGCGCTTGTTCCCGGCAAGGTTGCTCGTCTCCAATTTCTGGTCAGGCGTTATGACGATGGCCAATCGCCGCTCAGAATCGAGCCCGATGCTCCCGTGGACGGCGTTCGGTTCGAGAACAATGAAGTGCCTCCCGGCAAACCCAACGCCGAACTCAAGCTTTCCGCCACCAATTCTTTTAAGCCCGGATGGATCAAGTTGCGCGCCGGCTCATCGGTTTCCCCACCCATCGAATTAAAAGCTAAAACCTCGCAGGAGGACGAGCAGTGAAGATTCGAAACCTGCTTCTGATATTGGCGGCCTGCTCGCTCGCCGCGGCCCCCGTGCAAAAACCCAAGCTCAGCTTCGTGAAAGACATCGTTCCGATTTTCACGAAGTCAGGCTGTGCCAATTCGAATTGTCACGGTTCTATCCGCGGGCAAGCTGGTTTCAAGCTCTCTCTGTTCGGTTATGAGCCTGACCTCGATTACGATGCCATCGTCAAGGCGCAGGATGGCCGCCGCATCAATCGCACCGATCCGGCCAAAAGCCTGATTTTGATGAAGCCCACTTTCAGCACTCCGCACGGGGGCGGTGAGCGCTTCAAGATTGGGTCACTCGAATACGAAGCGATCTTGCAGTGGATCACCGACGGCGCCACCTATGACAGCGCCGGATCGCCCAGGTTGCTCACCATACGCGTATCGCCCGAGGAAGTGACCCTCGTCGGCGTCAACTCGAAAGCGCAGCTTTCCGTTTCCGGCACATATACCGACGGATCCACGGAAGACCTCACGCGCAAGGTGCAGTACACCGCCAATGACGAATCCGTGCTCGACGTCAGCCCCAATGGTGAGATTCGGGGCAAACGCCCTGGGGAGTCAGCGATCATGGTGCGTACATTGGGGAAGGCTGTTGCCGCGCGCATCGCAGTGATCGAACAGCCCACGGCCGCGGACTACCCCCAGGTTCCCCGCAACAACTTCATCGACGAGTACATCTTCTCCAAGCTGAAGCGCCTCAATATCCTGCCTTCGAACTTGAGCTCCGACCCCGAGTTCCTGCGCCGCGTTTATCTCGATACCATCGGTTTGCTGCCAACGCTTGAAGAGAGCGACCGGTTTCTCAATTCCACCGATCCACAAAAACGCTCCAAGCTCATCAACGAACTGGTCGGCCGCCCCGAGTTCGCCGAAGTCTGGGCTACCAGGTTTGGTGACCTCCTCCGCGTAGGCCTCTTGGACCAGCGCTCCAAGGGCGGCCGCCTGATGTATACCTGGCTCCGCAAAGCCATGCTGGAGGACAAGCCCTATAACCAGTTTGCGACCGAGTTAATCACAGCCTCCGGAAATCTCTATTTCAACCCGACTGCGAATTTCTATTACATTACTGAATTCTCCGAGCCCGAAAACATCGCGACGAACGTGAGCCAGGTGTTTCTCGGTGTGCGGATCGAATGCGCCCGGTGTCACAACCACCCGTGGGAGAAGTGGACACAAGAAGATTTCTGGGGATTCGCGGCCTTCTTCGGACGGATGGGCGTCAAGGACACTTACGAGAACGACGAAAGCGAAATCACCCTGAAACCTGCCGGTGAAGTCGTCAGCCCCAAAACCAAAAAGCGCGTAGACGCCAAGTACCTCGACGGACCGGGAGAAACCGAGCGCCCGGATGAAGATATCCGTGAGAAATTGGCCGCCTGGATCACCTCACCCCAAAATCCCTGGTTCGCTCGCGCGATTGTGAACCGCGTCTTCAAGCACTACATGGGGCGGGGCATCGTCGAGCCGCTGGATGACTTTCGCGTAACCAACCCCGCAACCAATGAAGCGCTGCTCGATGCCCTCGCCAAAGACTTTGTCAGCAATGGCTACCGCTTGAAGCACACCGTGAAACTGATTTTGAATTCACGCACCTACCAGTTATCCAGCCTGCCCAACGACAGCAACCGGAATGACACTCTGAACTACTCGCATTATTACGTCAGACGCCTGCTCGCCGAAGAACTAATGGACGCGATGTCCGAGGTGACCGGTGTGCCGGAAAAGATACCCGGTTACATGCTCGGTACCCGCGCCATGACGGTTCCGCAGGGTGCGCCAACCTATTTTCTTCAAACCTTCGGCAGGCTCAAGGCCCGCGAGATCATCTGCGAGCGTGATAACTCGCCCGACGTCGCGCAGGCTATGCATCTGATCAGTGGTCAGACGATTCAGCACCAAATCACCGAGAAGGGCGGCACCCTGGATCAGTGGCTGGCGGACGCGTCCGCAACCGATCAAGAAATCACGCGACGGCTCTTCATGTCAACGCTCGTTCACCCGCCGCAGGAACGCGAAGTGGCGCAAGTGATGGCCTCCATCCAGAGCGGAGGAACCGGCGACGGCGCCCGCCGCCAGGCATTTGAGGACGTGCTCTGGAGCATCTTCAATTCAAAGGCGTTTTTGTTCAATCACTGAGGATTTATGTATCAGGACTTCGATCGCCGTTCGTTTTTGAAAGTCGGTTCTCTCGGACTGTTCGGCTTCGCCGGCTATGGCGACATGCTCCGGCTGCGCGCGCAATCGCCCGCGCCGGCAAAGCGCGATATCGCTATTATTCACCTCCTGCTCAGCGGCGGCATAAGCCAGTTGGACAGTTGGGATCCGAAGCCCGACACCGACTCCAAATACCGCAGCCAGTTCAAGCCGATGGAAACCAACGTTTCCGGCATCCGCATCTCCGAACGTCTGCCCATGACGGCCCAGCATGCCGACAAATACGTCATTATCCGCTCGATGACGCACAAGCAGATTTCTCATGAGTCGGCCTTGGCATTGATTTGCTCCGGCCACGAACCACTCGGAACCATCCAATTCCCCGCCATGCAGTCCGTCATTTCAAAGGAACTTGGACCGCGCACCGATCTACCACCGGCCGTCTCCATTCCCGCCGCAACCGGAAGCTGGGAGAAATCCGGATTCCTCAGCTCCAAGTTCAACCCGTTCAACGCCGGAAATCCAAACGCAGACACCTACAAGGTGAGGGACCTCGATCTTCCCATGGGCGTGGACTGGGCGCGGATGGACAAACGGCGCACCCTCCTGTCCATGGTCGATGACGAATTCCGCAAATTGGACACGACCGGGATTACGGAAACGATGGATTCGTACTATCAGACGGCCTTCACGTTAATGCATTCGGCCCAGGCAAAGAAGGCTTTCCAAATCGAGAACGAGCCGGAGGCGGTTCGCGAACGCTACGGCCGCACCTCACTTGGCCAGGGAACGCTGCTTGCGCGACGGCTGGTGGAGTCTGGCGTCCGCTTCGTCACGGTTTCCCGCGGCTTTAACGTCTACGACCATCACAAAGACATCTTCCCGCTCCTCGGCAATGTCTTTCTGCCTGAGCTCGACCGCGCTTTCTCGGCGCTGTTGGAGGATTTGCATCAGCGCGGCATGCTCGATTCGACTATCGTGATTGCCACTGGCGAATTCGGCCGCACTCCCGAAATCAATGCTGGCGGGGGCCGCGATCATTGGCCCGCGGCGTTCTCGTTGGTCATGGCCGGCGGCGGCATCACCGGGGGCCGCGTTTACGGCTCCACCGATGAGCGCGGAGGCTTCGTGAAGGACAACCCCGTGCAGGTTGCCGATGTCGCCGCTACGCTTTACAAAAAGCTCGGCATCGATCCCGACAAGGAATACATCAGCAACATCGGCCGCCCGGTCAAGATCGGCAATAACGGCAAACCACTCGAATTTCTGCTGAGCTAGCGGAGCGAGCCAGTTACTTCGCGGCCCTCAGAAACCCCGATCGCGGAGGCTTGCCATCTTCGAATACCACGTACTGGGCGGCTTTCCACCCCGCTTCGCCCGTGGCCATTTTCACGGTGTGCAATGCATCATTTCCGGCCACAATGAGAAACATGTGCGCCTCGTCCATCGGGTTCTTCGCTGAGAACAACAAACCCTGCCTCTCGGAAGCGTGAGCCTTCCCGTCCAGATTGAAGCTGGCGCCTTCATACTTCAGACCAGAGGGGTCAACCAACGCCGCGACAGCCGAGTTCGCCTCCGGACGTCCCACAAAAATAACATCGTGGCCGCGTAAGTCCTCTTCGGCAACCTCAAAGTCCTTGCGGATCGGAACGAGACTCTCGTGCATATCGAGGAATTGTTTCTGCAGCTGTTCCGCGGCGTACCGGTTGGCTCCGGCTTCCCGCTCCGTGCCATACACCAGCAGCGCCGAAGGGAGCCGGCGCGTAATGTCGCTGACTACGTATGCCGGCCCTGCACCGGGTGCTGGTACCTCAAAGGGAACCCCTGCCTTTTCAAGGAATGACTGTGCCGTCACGTTTTTCGTTGTGTTTTCCGCAAAGAAATCGCTCATCAGCTTGAAAAAGCGGTCGTCTCCCAGCTTTTGCCGCAGCAAGTCCAGGAAAAGAACTCCTTTCTTTTCTTGCAACCGGAAACGGCTCATGGGGTCGTCCGAACGGATCAGTAATCCTCGATACTCAGCGCGCTGGGCGTTGAGAGCAATCTCTAAGTCTTTTGCTTGCAGTACGTGATAATAAGCGGACGACCCAGCGGCAAGCCAGATATCGGCATCGGAAGCAGGCAGAATCCAGCCTTTCCAGAGCCGGTCTGCGTAGGACGCAGGCTTCTCGGCCGGCTTGGTGTCTTTTTCGGAATTCACTGGCCCTGCCAAGCGCTCCTTCTCTTTGTCCTGAATGGTTTTACGGAGATTCTCCGATGGATTAGCAGCAAACAGCCGGTAGCCGGCAGGGTAAAGCCCATCGTTCTTTGAGTAGTTCTCTTTTTCCCAAGCAGCCGGCACCCATTCGCGCTGGTTCGGCTTGCCGATGGCCGCCCAAACCATGAGATTCGAAGCCATTTGCGCCGTTGCGATCTTCGCGTCCATGGTGCTTGAACTGACCAGTGGCGCGGTCCGGAAAGCCAGGAATCCGAACTGCTCATCGATCTGCCCGCGGTGTTTGCGGTAGAGGTCCTGCCAGGCAAGGTCGCGAATTCCAGGAACATACGGGATATAGGAGGGCTGGCCTTTAGGATCCGGATGATACTCGAGCCGGACGGTCAGATCCTTCTCGTTGTTGCAACCCCAATAGAATCCAGGAGTTTCACCGAACCACTCGTTTTTCGAACTGCGCCACAATTTCGTGTGATAAGTACCCAGCTCATACATGGCGATTTCGTTGTTTTTGGCGTCGCCGATCAGCCATTCGTTGGTGTACAAGCCGTTATTCTTGGTGCCCAGTTTCTCAACAACCTGATCGACATTTTCGCCGTACTGAATTGCCAACCGGGCGCGATAGGCTACGGGCGTTCCATCGAAATTGAACGGGGTCTGGCCGATGGTCGTTTCCGTCAACACCACCCCCGCATCGTTCTGGTACCAGTCGGTTCCGCTCTCTATTCCACCGGCATAGCTTTGCATGAGAACGCGGCGGCCGGAGGCCGGTTTTATGTCGAGCATGACATTGGTTCCCTCGGCGAGAGTCAAGGGCCACCAGGTCACGTGGCCGATGACCATTTTTCCGTCGCGGGTCGCACTCCCTGTTGCCGCGAAAGCGCTGCAATGCTCCCGGCGGTCGCGCTTGCGATCGAAGTAGGCAGGTGGCTCGAGGTGCAGCCCTTCCAACCCGGTGGGAGTGACCGGCATGGCTGCCTGCAACTCATCCATCTCCACGGTCACGTTAGCCACCACAATATCCACCAGGTCGATGCGGCGGCCCAGCCACTTCACACCGGCATCCGAGGCACCGTCGGCGATACCGCGCATTTCTTCGAGAATCTCCCGGTCGAACCCGTGTAGAAACAGTGCGCCAGCCGCCGTACGGAGGTGAGCCCATCCCTGGTTGTCGGCTTTTTGCCCCAGGTCGGCCGCGCATCGTTCCAGATACTCGGGAATCTCACGGGCCATCAAGTGACCGTGCTGGTAACCGCGCTCATAGGGTGTCCCTTCGATGTGCAGATAAATCCAGCCGGTGTCCGGGTAGCGGTAAGCGGGGCCGAAGGTCTGAACAGCTTCCCGAACCGGCCAGTCGCCATCCGAGGAGATCTCGTCGAGGCTGGCACCCGAGAACCAGGCCTTCCCCTTGAATGCTCCCCCGTTTCCTACCGTGAACGTAATGCTGTCTTCGCTCCGGGTCGCCACAAACTTCAAGCTGAGCCGAGTCCATGGCCGCACCCCGCTCAATGAGTTGGAATGGACGTCGAAGGGCATGGAAGCCATGGCGATGGCGGCGCCGGACGCAATCGGAGAACGGTCCAGATCGCGGACCTCCACGCCTTCGGTGCGCACCCAGGCGTCCAGCTGATATCGCTTGCCAATCTTCAGCGTCACCGGAGCCAGACGGACACATGCATCCGCGGAGTTACCCGGTTCGAGGCGGAGCGATTTGATGCCGTCGTGCAGCACCGAGGAGTCGGAAACGGCAGAGCCGCGCACAACCGACCAGCTCGGCTGCTCGAAAGAGGAGCGGAACAACGGGGTGGCTGCCGGAAGGGCAGACGCTACCAGGACACCGCACAGTAGCTTCGTCATGGGTTCATGCTAATCAAAACCGGCTGAACGTACAATCAAATTTTTAAATCAATCGAATATTTCGTCGCACGGGCGCCCCCTCGCGAGGTACACTGTGCACCCATGAACGTAACTTCCTTTCTGTGGCGCTGCGCGTTCGTTGCTCCTCTGGGGCTAAGTGCGGCCACTCACTCTGTCGATCTGGACCGTACATTCAAACGCATGGAAGTACAAATCGCGATGCGTGACGGCGTGAAGCTCTACACAGACATCTACATTCCAAAGAAGATCCGCGAGCCCCTGCCCTTCCTGATCACGCGCACACCATATGGGTCAACCGATGAGAAAGGAAAGAACACCCTCCTACCCGAGAGTTACCGGGATTTCGTCCGCGACGGGTATATCTTCGTATTCCAGGACATTCGAGGCCGGTATAAGTCCGAAGGGAAGTTCGTCATGTTTCGCCCGCCACGGGATAAGGGCGACGCCAACGCAATTGATGAAAGCACGGACACTTACGATACCATCGCCTGGCTGCTGCAAAACGTTCCGCACAACAATGGCCGGGCAGGAATCCTAGGCATCTCGTACGGCGGCTGGCTGACGGTGATGGCCCTCATCGACCCCCATCCTGCCTTAAAGGCGGCCTCGGAACAGGCCTCGCCGGCTGATCAGTTTCTCGGAGACGATTTCCATCATAACGGTGCCTTTCGCTTGAGTTACGGCGTCGAATATTCCGCCCTGATGGAGACCGGCACTACTAATTTCCACTTCGCGTTCGATAGGTACGACACTTACGAATGGTACGCGGCGCTGGGTGCACTTTCTAACTTCAACAAGAACTATGCGCACGAAAAGCTGCCCACATGGAATGACTTTGTCGCTCATCCCAACTACGACGAATTCTGGCAGAAGCAGGCTGTTTGGCCATACCTGGACACCCCAAAGGTACCCAACCTGAACGTCGCCGGATGGTGGGACCAGGAGGACTTCTATGGGCCGATGAAAGTCTACGAAACCTTAGAGAAGAATGACCCCAAGCACCTGAATTACGTGATCGCCGGGCCGTGGAATCACGGCGGCTGGTCGCATGGACCGGGACGCAAGTTAGGCGATATCGATTTCGACAGTGATACCGGCGAGTACTTCCGTACAAAAGTGCAGGCGCCGTGGTTTGCCTATTGGCTGAAGGACAAAGGTCCCTTCCAGCAGCCGGAGGCACTTACTTTTCAGACAGGTACGAACCGTTGGGAATCCTATGACGAGTGGCCTCCGAAAAGCCGCACTAACGACCGGCCGCTCTATTTCCGGGCTGCCGGTTTGGCCTCGTTCGATAAGCCTCAGGGGGAAGAGGCATTTGATTCCTATGTATCCGACCCTGCTCATCCCGTACCCTACCGCCACCGGCCCATCAGCCCGACTTACCCGGAAGGCGGGTGGCCCACCTGGCTGGTTGAGGACCAGCGTTTCGTCGACCAGCGCCCGGATGTTTTGAGCTGGAAGACCGAGCCCTTAGAGCAGGATCTCGCGGTTGCGGGCGACATTGTGGCCCACTTATTCGCCTCTACGACGGGCTCGGACGCGGATTGGATTGTCAAATTAATCGACGTCTATCCCGAACAGTACCCGAAGGATGCCAAGATGGGCGGCTACCAGTTGATGATCGCCGACGAGGTATTCCGGGCGCGCTTCCGCGAGAGCTTCACGCATCCCAAGCCGGTGGTTCCCGGCGAGGTCACCGAGTACGCGGTTGATTTACATACGAACAATCACGCGTTCCTGAAGGGTCACCGCATCATGGTGCAGGTACAGAGCACCTGGTTTCCAGTGATCGACCGGAATCCGCAGACGTTTGTGGAGAACATATACACGGCTACAGAAGGCGACTACAAGCCCGCCACCGAGCGCGTGTACCGGTCGGGGAAGTTCGCGTCTTACGTGGCGCTGCCGGTGCTGAAGCCATAGCTCAGCGGTTGGCCGATGCCATGGTTTTGACTTCCGCCAGGCGGCGCTGAAGCTCCACACTGTCTGGTCTTAGTTCCGCTGCGGCGGCCAGGTAAGTCACAGCCGCGGAGTAATCACCGCTTTCAGCCGCGTTGTCGCCCAGCAACACGGAAGTGCGAAAGAGCAATTCCCGTGTATCAGCATCTTCCGGCCGAAGCGCGTGCGCGGCTCGCAAGGCCCGCCACGCAGCCGGGTCATCCTTTAGCGAATAGAGCGTGGCTCCCAGGAGTGCGTTGGAGCCGAAGAACGCAGGCCGAAGTTCCACCGCCTTTTCCAGCGGGGCACGCGCTTCGGCGAAGCGCTTCATTCGAAAATAAGTTACGCCCAGATTATGATAGACCTCGAAGGACCCGGGATCGAGTTCCGCCGCCCGCCGCAGAGGCCGCAGGGCATCCTGGTACCTGCCATTTTCGCCATATAGCATCCCCAACGTGGTTAACTTGTCCGGATCGCTGGCATCGAACATCCGGTTGCAGGTTTCGCGCGCTGCGGATTCATCCCCGGTCTTCAGGGCCTCAACGCAGGCGACCGACTGCCGGGCGCTCTCGTTGTAATGCTCGCGCATCTCCGTCGAGCGGCCATATTCCTCTTCTGCTTCTTTTGCTAAACCTTTCTGCTGCAGCAGCCGCGCCAGCCGGTAGTGAGCCCGGAAATCACGAGGGTCATCCTGGGCGGCCTTTTTTAACCACTTCACCGCATCATCCAGATCGCCATGCGCGAGATAAGCGGAACCGAGATAGAACGCGGCGTCGCGAAACGGCGGATGGCCCATCATGGGCGTCAGGCGGCGAATGGCAGGTTCGGTCGATCCTTCCATCAGGTCCAGGCGCGCCAAATAGTACTCGACACTGGGGTCGTCGCCTGTGGCCGCACGCAGGCGTTCGAATTCCTTCCGCGATTCCCGTACCTCACCGAGAGCAAGCAGGCAGATGGCAAGCTGGTAGCGCGCATTGACGGCGCCGGGATTGATTGCCAAAGCGGCCCGGAATTCCTTGGCGGCTTCGCTGTACCGGTCGTTTTGGACGAGATCGTACCCTTTACCGATAAGTCCCTCGGCGCTTTCGCTCACATGGCTTTGAGCGTGCAGAGCCGCCGCGATCACTGCCCATGCCAGGACGCGCCCAAAAGCTTTCATGCGTTCGATATTCTAGCGCGGCGGACGCGCAACGAACCCAAGGGCCCTCGTTATAAAAAGCTTTGATGCGAGCTATCAACAAAAAACCACCCACGCGGCTATTGACAAAACTCCGATTCCCGATATGATGCCGTGTATCCTTTTATCGCTGCCTATTTAACGGGAATAGGACCATGCTAGTCCTCATAACGGAAGCTTAGAAACTGTAGTTATTCCAAGGAAGCTAACTCTACTGCCAGAGGCGCCGCCCGGCGCCTGGAGGAGAAATGCGTCTCAAGTCAGTTTCGACTTTAGTTTTCCTCGCCCTCGCCGGTACGTCGTTGGTGCAAGCACAGTTAAACACGGCGACCATCGAAGGTGTAGTTAGTGACCCGCAAGGCGCTGTGGTATCCGGCGCGGACGTGTCAATCACTAACCTAGACACCAACGTCAGCGGGACTACCAAGACCAACAGCACGGGTTATTACCGAGTCGTCGACTTGACGCCAGGAAAGTACAGGGTTCATGTTTCCTCGGCAGGATTCAGCGCGACCGACATCAAGGACGTGGATCTCCCGGCCGGCCAGGTCATCAGGCTGGATGCCCAGTTGAAGATCGGGTCGACACAGGAAGTGGTGGAAGTGATGGCGGAGGCACCCCTGCTGGAGACTGCGGCGGCGAACTTCTCGCATACCGTTGAGAACCGGATGATCCAGGAGGTGCCGCTGCAAGGCCGGGATCTGCAACAACTGGTCTACCTGCTCCCCGGGGTGTCCAATGCCGCCGGGCCTCCGGGAAGCAACTTCGGCTTCAACAGCCAGTTCGGGTCGTTTCCGGATCCCACGTATGTCCAGGGCTCGGACCTGTCGGTAAACGGTGGACAAGCGGGCGCGAATTCCTGGTATCTGGATGGCAATCTCAACCTCTCGGGAGTTTCGGAAAACGTCGCGGTCAATCCATCGCCTGATTCCGTCTCGGAATTCCAAGGCATCACAAACGCTTTCGGTGCCGAATACGGCCGCTCAGGCGGCGGCGTGTTCAACGTCGTTTTGAAGTCGGGCGGCAATTCACCCCATGGGAACGTGTACGAGTTCCTGCGCAACAGCGCGACGAATGCCCGCAACCCGTTCACATCGATTGACGCCAACGGCAACTTGATTCCGGACCGCGTCCTGCACTTCAACAATTTCGGCGGCACCTTCGGAGGCCCCCTGGTGTTGCCGAAGATCTATAACGGCAAGAATCGGACGTTCTTCTTCTTCTCGTTCGACCACCAGATCCTCCATCTCGCGGGTTCGCAGGTGTTCTCGGTACCCACGGCGCGCGTGCGGCAGGGGGATTTTAGCGAGGACCCTTCGATCACCAGTAACGGCGTTTGGGACCCATACAGCACCCAAGGCCCGACCTCGAGCGGGCTGTTTAATCGAACCCAATTCCCCACGAGCCAGATCCCCAAGAGCCGGCAGGATCCCGTCGCGATGTTCTTCATGAATGCCTTCCCGATGCCCAACTATAACGACCCGTTGAGTAACTGCCCCATGGGGAAGGACGGTTTCAAGATCTGCAATAACTATCTCGGAACGGTCGGTAGCAGCCAGAATCCCTACAACATGTCGCTCAAGTTCGACCATCAGATCAGCGAGAAAAGTAAGTTCTTCGCGGAGTGGGTATTCGCCCCCGGCAAGTACGACAATTACCGGCTGCCCTGGACCGGGGCCACTTTCCCCGCGGGCCTGGTCGGTTACGGCTCAAACCTGCCCTTATGGTTCCTGAACCAAATCTCCGGCATCGGCAATACATACATATTCAGCCCCTCGCTCATCAACGAATTCCGCGCCAGTTACAGCCGGCAGAAATTCAGTACGCATCCCGATACGTCGGGCTATCCCAACAGCGTCACCGATCTCAGCCAGGTGCAGCAGGTTCTCGCACCCAGCAAGCTGTGGTTGCCGCCTTACGAACCCGAACCGAGTTTCTACGTTGGGCTGCCCGCCGGCGATGGAAACACGCAGTTTGGGACGCCGGATTGGCGCAACGGAATGACTATGGCCGAGGCCTACACATTTCTGGACAACGTCACCAAGATTTTAGGGAAGCACACGCTCAAGACAGGTTTCATGTACCGGCTGGAGCATACCGCGCGCACGATCAACCCACCACTCCTTCTGGATTTCAACAACGGAATTACCGGCAACCCGCAAACGAATCTGGGCGGCGACGGCTGGGCGCAGTTTGAGCTGGGCGCCGTGGGGAACAACTCCCAACTCTCCTACACGGCCTACCCGTATCTACGGGATCGCTACTGGGGTTTCTTTTTGCAGGACGATTTTCGCATCACCAGCAGTTTTACGCTGAATTTCGGCGTACGGTATGACATCAACGGCTACTTTAAGACTCGTACTGGCCCCATGTCCAACTTCTGCCTGGCTTGTCAGAATCCACTCACCGGGCTGGCGGGAAAAATGGTTTATTGGGGCGACCCCGAATTCCCCAATGGCCGCGACATGTTTCCGGCCAACAAAAATAGTATCGGTCCCCGTGTGAACTTTTCCTGGACGCCGTTCAAAGACCGCAAGACCGTCGTTCGCGGCGGGTTTGACCTGCTGTATACCAATGCCGGCAATAGCTTCAACAATGTGGGCCAGGGTATCGCAAACGGTCCGCAATGGCAGGTTTTCCTCAACTACAGCAATAGCTTCTATCCGAATCAGTGCGCTTCGTTCACCGGCCAGTGCGTGGCCTTCCCGCTGGCCGATACCACGGTCGATAAGAGCACGCTCACGCAACCCCCGGTTCCGGCTGACCGGCTGCCGCTGGCCGCGCACCGCGATCCCTCACTGGGCGCGGGCCAGATCCAGTTCTACTACCCGGCGTCGCATGACCCCTATGTAGCCGTCCGAAGTTTAGAAATCGAGCGGGAATTGCCGTTCAATATGATGGTGGACATCGGCTACGTCGGTTCCGACGGCCGCCACCTGGCCGGCGATACCTTCCGCCAATTCAGCTACGTGCACACCGCAGACAAGCTCAAGCTCAAAACCGGTATCTATGCGACCGCGCCGATTACCGACTATTTCTCGGGCGCTACCGCGGCCGAACTGGAGAAAGTGTACGGCACCCCAAACTTGCCACGCAGTATTCTGCTATCCGACTATCCCTTCTTTCAAAGCTTGATTACGCAAACCCTGTTTGACGGGGCCAGTGATTACAACGGCATGAACCTGAAGGTGCAGAAGCGCTTCTCTCACGGCCTCAACTTCATGGCGGCATACACGTACTCGAAGAAGATCAACAACGCCGCAGTGGCGCAGCTCGCGTCGCAGTTGCTGGACCCGATCCACACATCCCGCCCCGGTCTGGTTGGCGGACGCATCGGCTCCGCCAGCACGGGCTCCATCAACGGCGGCGCAAACGGCACCCTGGGCGCGTATTATCAGAACCCGGACAACGAAGCCGGGGACCGTGCCGTGGCCGTCGACGACATCACCCACATGTTCAATCTGGCCTCGAGCTATGAACTGCCCGTGGGCCACGGGCGCATGTGGCTGGGCAATGCGAACCGCCTGGCTAACCTCATTCTTGGTGAATGGCGGGTGACCGGCAATTTCTCGGCTCAGAGCGGCGTGCCGCTGTACGTAGGAGGTCCGTGCAACGCTGTCACCTGCCGGCCCGACCTTATCGGGAACCCCGCGCTGAGCCACAGCCGTCCCAAGACCGCGCTCGAAGCCGACTGGATCAATGCCGCCGCCTTTGAGCCCGCGTACGGCAGCGATCAGAATTTTTGGGCCACCCCAGTTCTGACCGATCCGCGTTGGTGGCAGTTCGGTACCGCCGGAGCGTTCTTGCCCGGATTGCGTGCGCCAGGCTTCTGGAACATCGACACGTCGTTGGTGAAGGAATTCCACTTGAGCGAAAACCGCTACGTGCAATTCCGCTGGGAGTTGTTCAATGCGCTGAATCACCAGAACCTGGGGTTGCCGAACACGAATTACTGCCTGCCGCCCGGACCCGGGGGCGAGACGGACGCCGTCCACCAGGCCGGATGCAGCTTCGGCCGCATCACCAACGTACAAACCGACCCGCGCTCCATGCAGTTCGCGCTGAAGTTCTATTGGTAGGCACGCCGGCTCGCCTGTGATTTGACATTCGGGCACGGGAGTTTCTACTCTCGTGCTCAGCACAGTGGGGACAGTTCTTCGCATCGCATTGGTCCTTCTCTGGACGATCCGGCCGGCGGCCGGACAGCCGGCTGCAACCGACGCGCAGCGAGCCGTCGACCAGTTACTCGCCCGTCCGCACATCGAGCTTGAGTTGCTGCTCGAAACCGGCGCCAAACTCGCGGAGCAGGAGCTCTATACTCCAGCCGTCGCGATTTTTACCCGCGCCACGGCGGATTATCCAAGCAGTTTCGAGGCTCGCTATAACCTCGCTCTGGCCAATTTCGCCCTGGGCCGCATGCGTGAAGCGCAGTCCGCCCTCACTGGTTCGGTGCATTTGTCGAAAGAGCAGCAGCTGGCACGAGACTACCTGAGCGGAAAAATTTTCGATTCCCTCGGTGATCACCAGTCAGCCGAAAGAAGTTTACAGGCGGCGTTCCAGGGAGCGCCGCAGGAAGAGAATTATGCTTTGGATCTCGGTCTGCACTATTTGCGCCAGGGGCGCTACGCCAATGCTCTTGCCACTTTTGAGACTGCCGTGAAGTATCATCCGGATTCAATGTTTGTAACCTTGGGCCTCGGGCTGGCGCAGGCATTCGGGGACGATCCACCGCGTGCGATTGCCACCTGCCGCAAAGTCCTGGCTATGGATGCAAACTTCACACCCGCCCGGCTTCTGCTGGCCTCCGTCTTATATATGACCGGCGAGAACGAGCTTTGCGTGCGCGAAACTGCAGACGCCGTCGGGGATCCCGGCGCCCATCCTTATCTTCACTACCTGCACGCGGCCGCGTTGATGAAATTGAATTCCAAAGATTATGCCGTGATGCTCCGCGATCTGGACGCAGCTTCCCGTTCCCTGCCAGGCTGCGCCTTCTGCTACTTCAGCCAGAGCAAAGTGCATCAGGAACTGGGCGACGACGCAGCCGCCATCGCTGACCTCGAGTTGCTGGTGAGCCGCGTTGATCCGGAGTTTTCACAGGGCTGGTATCGCCTCGCAACTCTGTACCAGCACGCCGGCCGGCACGCGGATTCGGAAAAAGCCCTCACGAGGTTTCGCGCCATTAAAACACGACAGTCAGACGAAGAGGCCGAGTATCTCCGTAGACTCCTGTTGGAGAGCGTGAAATAGCTGATCCGTGCCGGACTAAAACCACCGCATCAGCCGCAGAATGATCAAGAGCACGATGGTGGTTGCCAGGGTGATGCCGCCGACGATGCCGGCTCCATGCGGCGAATCCACCCACGGCAGCCCTTTGAGGTTCATGCCGTAGATTCCGGAAATGACCAGCGCCGGTAGCGCAATTGTGCCCAACACTGTTAGCACTTTCATCACCTGGTTGGTCCGGTTCGCCACACTGGAAAGATAGATGTCCAGGGATCCCGTGAGCAGATCCCGCTGCGTCTCCACCAGGTCGAGATTCCGCGAGACGTGATCATACACGTCGCGCAGGAAAGGCCATAGATCGCGATGGATCAGATCCGATTCGGTGCGTTGCAGGTGGCCTGCCACGTCGCGCGTGTTCACCAGCACGCGGCGCAGCAGGATCAGGCTTCGTTTGGTATCGAAAATACGCTGCAGCGTCTCCGGCGTGGGCCGATCCAGCACCTGGTCTTCCAGTTCGTCGATGACGTCATTGAAATGATCGATCACCGGCAAATAGGAATCCACCACACCGTCGGCAATTCGGTAGAAAGCCTGGTCGGCCCGCGTTTGCGCCGTTCCGCGCGCCTGGTCGATCAACTTTCGGGCAGGCGAAAAATTCTTATCTTCCACCGTGATCACGAAATCGCGCCCGAGAAAAATGTCCAGGTCCGACTCGCCGACCTTGCCATCGTCCTCAGTCGTTACAATCTTCAGCACGGTAAAGATGTAGCCGCGGCTCTCTTCAATCTTGGCGCTTTGATGGCGATGCCGGCAGTCTTCGATGTGCAGCGGATGTAGCCGGTAGCGCTCCGCCAAGCGGTCAAGCGCAGGGTCCTGGGGGTCGCGGATCTCGTGCCACTCCATGATTAAACGATCAGCATACAATCCCCGTACGAGTAAAAGCGATACTTTTCCTCGACGGCATGACGGTAAGCATCCAGGGTGAACTCCGTGCCCGCGAAGGCGCACACCAACAGCAGCAGGGTGGTTCGCGGAAGGTGGAAATTGGTCACCAGCGCTCCTGTGCGCCGGAATTCGTACCCGGGATAGATGAAGATGTCGGTCTCGCCCACAAGCGAGCCCGTGCACGCTGCCGTCTCGATCGTGCGCACGCTGGTCGTTCCGACAGCCACCAAGCGGTGAGCGGCATTCATGCGCGCTTCGTTCGCCGCTGTGATCTCGTAGGTTTCGGCGTGTAAATGCGCCTGCTCCACGTCGTCCGTATGAATCGGCTGAAAGGTGCCTAACCCGACGTGCAGTGTGACATACGCGGTCTCCACGCCCGCCGAACGGCATTCGTCGAGCACTTCTGCCGTGAAGTGCAAACCCGCCGTGGGCGCGGCAACTGAGCCTTTCTCCCGCGCGAATATCGTCTGATAGCGCTCCCGGTCTGCCGCGGTATCGGGCCGCTTGATATAGGGCGGCAGCGGCACGTGGCCGATCTGTTCCAGCGTTTCGTAAACGTCCCTGCTGGTCAGGAACCGCAGCGTGCGCTCGCCAAACTCGCCACGCGACGTGATCTCCGCTTCCAACCCATCATTGAAACGGATCCTCTCCCCGGTGGGCATCTTTCGCCCCGGCCGCACCAGCGCCCGCCATTCCTTGGCATCCGCCGAAACGGGCCGGAGAAGGAATACCTCCACTTTCCCGCTCAGATTCTCTTGCAGTTTTGGATTGTTTTTGCCCACCGGCAGCGCGTGCAGCCCCGCGCGATGCCCAAACAACCGGCTCGGAAAAACACGCGAATCGTTGAGGACCAGGCAGTCGCCCGCGTTGAGGAATTCCGGCAGTTCACGAAACATACGGTCTTCCCACCGCTGCTCACCGCGATAGAGCACGAGCATACGCGAGGCCGCCCGGTCTTCCAACGGCCTTTGCGCGATCAACTCCTCGGGTAACTCGTAATCAAATTCCGAAAGGCGCACCAGGACCAATGTATCGCGCCACGCAAAGATGGCCGGCCGTCCCAAAAAACTCTTGACGACGCCTGTCCGCATATGTTACATACTGTAACGTTACAATGCGTAACCGAAACGAATCTACCCCAAAAGCTCTCAGCGAGCTGGAGCATCTCGTCATGGATGTTCTTTGGCCCCGCGGCGCGGCCACCGCCGAACAGGTGCGCGAAGCTCTCGCTCCCAGGCGCCCGCTGAAAGACGCTACCGTCCGCACCGTCCTGCGGCGCCTGGAAGAAAAGGGCTACGTGACCCATCGCACCGAGGGCCGGACATTCATTTACGAAGGTGCGGAGCGCCCGCACAACGTGGCCGCCGGCGCTGTCCGCCAGATCATCGACCGTCTCTGCGGAGGCTCGGTTGAGCAGCTTCTGGTCGGCATGGTGGAGCACGAAGTCATTGACCGTCACGAATTGGAAAATCTCGCCCGGAAAATCGCCCGGCGAAAAGAGAAGGGGAACTGAGTATGGGAATCACGAGTTTTGAAATCATCGGCTTCCTGGCCGCTACATCCGTCCGCGTCGTGGGCTTGGCGCTCGTCGCGGGCCTCGCGCTGACGATTCTGCGCGCGCGCCATGCAGCGGCCCGTCATGCCGTCTGGACCGCCGTCCTCGCGGGTATGCTGGCGCTTCCTGCTCTATCGCCCTTGCTTCCTCCGTTGAAGATCAAGTTCATCCAGCCTTCCGCGCCGGCGAGCCTCCCTTCTTTCCGGACTGCGTCCACGCCCCAGCGCCCAGTCTCCACTGCCCCGTCCAAAGCACTCCCCGCGCCCTCCGTCCCCGCTTGGCCGGCATCGCTGGCAGGCGTCTATCTCATCGGTGCCGCGGCATCGCTCGCCCGATTGCTGTGGGCATATCGGACCTGCCGCCGGCTCGTCCTGGGGTCTGAACGGATTCACAACGCGGATGCAGTCGGCCTACTCTCCGATCTTGCCGCCACACAGTCGCACCCGTGGCCGCTCCCGCAGCTTCGGTCGTCCCGTTCCGTAACAGTTCCCATGACCGTTGGCACACAGGACCCCGTGATCCTGTTGCCCGAGAACTGGCAAGCTTGGGACAGCTTAAAACTCCGCGCCGTGCTGGCACACGAGCTAGCCCACGTCCGCCGCGGTGACTGGCTTGTGACGTTTGGAGCCTCCCTCAATCGCGCCATCTTCTGGTTCAATCCGCTAAGTTGGTGGCTGGAGCGGCATCTCTCCGCGCTGGCCGAACAGGCGAGTGACGACGCCGCTCTCGGGTGTGTCCACGATGCTCCTCTCTACGCCCGCACGGTCCTCGATTTTGCCGCCGCCCTGCAGACCGGCCGCAGAATCAGCTACGGCGTGGCCATGGCCCGCACCGCAAAAGTCACCCACCGCATCGACCGTATTCTCGCCCTCCGCCAACCAGGACCCGCCATCGTGAGCGCGAAAACCTGGATCGCCATCGCCGCCTGCGCCCTCCCACTAGCGTATGGCGCCGCCGCTTTGCAAATTGTGCAGGCTCCGCCCACTTGGGCCGTGCACCCTGGTATTGCGCAGCTTTGGACCGAAGGTAGCAAGCTGACGTCAGTCGAGGCACAACAACTCGAAGACCACGTTGCGAGTGACCCCGAAGACCTTACGGCACGCGGCAAGCTGATTGCCTACTACCGGGAGCACGCAATGGATGACGCCCGTTTACAACAAGTGCATTGGCTGATTCAACATCACCCCGAATCCGAAATGGCTGCCCAATTCGCGATAGGGGAGCTTTCGTCTTCCAATTACGAAAGCACAAAGAAGCTTTGGCTCGACCAAGTGACTCTAAACCCAAACAATGCGCGCATCCTTGCAAACGCAGCGCAGTTCCTCGGCGTGAAGGACCAGGTTGCTGCAAAGGAACTGCTGGAACGCGCGCACCAGGCTGAGCCCGCGAATCCGGAATGGCTTAAGCGGTTGGCAGATCTGGTGTCGAAAGCAGTCGTCTTGTCCTTGCGCGCCCAGGGCGGTACCTACTACATTTCACAAAATGGCCAGCTATGGCCGAACAGGACGAAGGGCTCGGAAGCGTCTGTAGAGCCGAGTTGGAATCCTCAGGCGACACAGCCCTCGTAGGCACTGTCGGGGAATTCATTTCTGGTGGACCGCCCGGAGGAGGTCCGGCGCCGGCGGCTCAACTCGCTCTCGCCGAGCACCTCATCACCCGCGCCCAATCATTAGATCCCTCTAATCAGGAGTGGTCCGCCGCACTCGAAAGGCTTCACACCGCGAAAGAAGACACGATCCAGCCCGCAATCGAAAAAGGCACAATCCGCATCCGTGTCGGCGGGAACGTTCAGCAGAGCAATCTCGTTCAGCAGCCGGTCCCGGTCTATCCGCCGCTTGCCAAGCAGGCGCATGTGCAGGGCCTAGTGCGCTTCAACGTGGTCATCGGCAAAGATGGCCGCATCAAAGGCCTCACCGTCGTCAGCGGCCAGCCGCTACTGATCCCCGCTGCAGAAAATGCCGTGAAGCAATGGATTTACCGGCCCACGCTCCTGAACGGCGATCCCGTTGAGGTGACGACCGTCATCGACGTTCAGTTCACTCTAAGCGATTAGTCCAGCGGAAAGAGTTCGCCCTGCCGCTCGTCTTCCCACATCTCCGGGCGGTACTCGACCGGCGCCGACGCCAGTCCGTACCGCTCGCGGATCTTCCGTAAACGCGCTTTCAGATCTTCCATGTATCCCCCCCGCAGGTACGGGTTTTTCTTGTACCGCTCCTCATAACGCCGCACAAGCTTCGGAAACCGCTCCCGCAAAAACGGAAAGAACACCTTCTGTGCGCAGGGCATGAGAAACAGCACCCCGCCTCCGAAATACTGGGCGCCTGCATCTTTCGCCGCCTTCGCCAGCCGGTCCAGTTCCCGCTCCCGATCCGTAATCAGCGGCAGAATGGGATTCGGAAACACCCCCACACAGATTCCCGCCTGCGCCAGCTTCTGAACGGCCGCCAGCCGCAAATCCGGCCGCGGCGCCCGCGGCTCCAGCATTCGCGCCAGATCGGTTTTCAGCGTCGTAATCGTGATGTTGATATCCAGCACGTTCGCTTTGGTAATCTCCGTCAAGACGTCTATGTCGCGCTGCACCAAATCAGATTTCGTCGTGATCGAAAGGTGCCATCCCCGCTCTTGAGCGAAAACCTCGAGAATCGCGCGCGTCCTTCCGAAGCGGCGCTCCGCCGGCTGATAAGGGTCGGTCGCCGTGCCGATGGCAATGCCCTCGCGCTTCTTGGCTTTCCGAAGATCGTTCTTCAGAACCTGCGCGCTTGCGGCCTTGGCATAGATCCTGTTCTCGAATTCCAAGACATCGCGCTCCATGAATTCGTGGGTATAGCGCGCGTAACAGTATTTACAGCCAAATTCACAGCCGCGGTAGGGATTGATCGTCCAGGTGAACGGCATCCCCGGTTTCGATCGGTTTAAGACGCTGCGAACGCCGATCTCCAGATATTCCACCTGGCTCTTGGCTTCCAGCCGTTCGCTTTCGCTCGCCAGCCGGGCAATCCCCACCAGCCGCGGAGGGGATTCGATGTCGAACAACATATATCGCTATTTTCGCCTTTTGTTCGCCATAACGCAAGCTAGAATCGAGCTTGCGTCTCGTCATCCTTTGCCTCGCCGTGCTGCCGGTGTTCGCCCAGGGAAATTACGAAATTCAGGTCTACGGCGCCGAAACGGTTGAACCCTCCACCACCATGGTGGAATTGCATAGCAACTTCACCATCGAGGGCAGCAAAACAACCACCGATGGCACGTATCCCACCGAGCACCAGTTACATGAGACGGTGGAGATTACCCACGGTATAAACGATTGGTTTGAAACGGGTTGGTACATCTTTACGAGCGCCGCATCCGGTCAGGGGTGGCAGTGGGTCGGCGATCATATCCGGCCGCGCGTGCGCGTCCCGGAAAGCTGGAATTGGCCGGTCAGTGCCAGCTTATCGCTGGAATTCGGGTACCAGCGAGCCTCTTTTTCGCCCGATACCTGGACCCTCGAAATTCGCCCCATCATCGACAATACGGACTGGAAGAAAAAGACCAGCAGCAAATGGTACTGGTCGTTCAATCCCAGCTTTGACCGCTCTTTTCATGGTCCTAGCGTCAACAAAGGACTGGAGTTTTCACCGAACTTCAAGGTTAGCTATGACCTCACCCCGAAAATTGCCGGCGGTTTTGAATATTACGGTTCCACCGGGCCGATAACCGGTTTTGACCCGCTGCGTGAACAGCAGCAGCAGATCGTCCCAACCATTGATCTAAACCTTTCGCCGGATTGGGAATTCAACTTTGGAGTGGGAGTGGGGATGACCCAGGGAACCGACCATCTGCTGATCAAGATGATCCTCGGGCGCCGCTTCAAGCATTAGGCGTCAGATCAACTGGCTTCGTTTGAGCGCGGTGAGTGAGGCAAGAATACGCACCCAACTCGAAGGTGAGTTCTTCAAGCCTGTATGCAGTGTGCCAATCTGTTCTTCAGTGAGTTGCAGGGCCCGCAGAATGCCGTCGAGGGCGTCCGTCCCGTCCACCGCACAACCCGCTGCCGGGGAGACATTGCGCCCGATCGGGCGGAACATGAGGCGAAAGCGTTCGCGCGCGCCATCGCCTTCCCGGCTCACATCCAAGTCCCCGTAGAGGGCTTCTTCCGTGGGAGTGTCGGAGGTCACCGCAAGATTGTAACTCAGTCTGCCTCGTACTTCTTAAGGATTTCCGCCCACAGACCCTGAGCCTTCAGAATGAGCTCGATCACTTCCCGCACCGCTCCCTGGCCGCCGGGCTGCGAAGTCACGTAAAGCGCCTTCTTTTTCACCTCCGGGCGTGCATTGGCGGTGGCTACCGGCAGTCCGACCCGGCGCATGACGACCACGTCCGTCAAATCATCGCCGATATAAGCGACTTCGCTCGAGTCCACTTTGGCGTCACGCAGAATCTCTTCGAGGATAGGAATCTTCTCGATGTGGCCCTGGTAGACATAGGTGAATTTGGTTTGTTTCGCGCGCTCTATGGTGGCGGGCGAAACCCGGCCGCTAATGAGGCCGGTCTTGATGCCTTTCCAACTCAGCCATTGCAGCGCGATTCCATCCTGTGAATCGAATCCTTTGGTCTCGGCCATGTTGCCGTCAGGACCCGGCACATTGTAAAGATGGCCATCGGTCATGACGCCGTCCACATCCATCAGCAGCAGTTTGATTTTTGAGGCGAGCTGGTTCACATCAGCGGGCAAGTGGCGGATCTCCTAAGGTTCCAGTCTACCCTTAACGCCACGATTGTTTAGAATCGTCACTGTGATCGCGCGCGTGCTCGAAACCATCGGGCGCTTCCATATGTTCGACACCGGCCAGCGCGTAGGCGTGGCCGTTTCGGGCGGCGCGGATTCCGTGTGCCTGCTGCACCTGCTGTTTGAGCTTGCCCCGCGGTGGAATCTGCACCTGCACGTCCTTCACGTCAATCACCAGTTGCGTGGAGAAGAGTCGGATCAGGACGCGCGTTTTGTCGAACAGCTTGCGGCACAGCTTGGACTTCCGTTCTCGCAGACTCAGGTCGACATCGCCGGGGCCGCAGGCGGGCAAGGGGAGAACCTGGAGGAGACCGCGCGTAAGGAGCGTCGTCGGTTTTTCTCGGAGTTTCTCGGCAGCCGCAGGTTAGATCGAATCGCCCTCGGGCACACGAGTTCCGACCAGGCTGAAACGGTCTTGTTTCGCTTTCTGCGCGGTTCGGGTTCTGCGGGCCTGGCCGCTATCCGGCCAATGACGACCGAGGGTTTTGTCCGCCCATTGATCGAAATCGAGAGGAGCGAGATCGAACGCTACCTGCGCGAGCGGCACATCCCCTGGCGGCAGGATGCAACGAACGCGGACCTCCATTTCGCCCGGAACCGGATTCGACACGAACTGCTGCCCTATCTGCGGCGGGAGTGGAATCCGTCCATCGATCGCGTACTCTCCCATACTGCCGATTGGGCTTGCGAGGAAGAATCCTACTGGAATAAGGATATTGATCGCATCGCCGTGCAATTCATCACAATTAAATCGCCCGCGGTATTCCTGCGTACGGATGAACTGAGGCCATTGCACGCGGCGGTTTCGCGCCGTCTGGTGCGGCATGCCATCGAGCGAGTGAAAGGCGATTTGCGGTCCATCGATTTTAGCCACGTAGCGGCGGTGCTTGCCTTGGCATCGACGACGCATGGTGATGGCAGGATTCAACTTCCCGGAGTAGACGTTTACAGGTCATTCGAGTGGCTGCGGCTGGCGCCGCCGGGCATGGATAATCTGGAAAATCGGAATTACAGGCTTCCTGCGCCGGTCCCCGGCCGCGTGCCACTTCCTGGAGGGGAAACCACCATCCTTTTGGAACTGATTGAAAATAAACATGTAACCGAATTGTGCGATTCCAGATATAATAAAGTTGTGAATTATTTGGACTGGGACCGGATTTCCGGGGCGCTTGAGGTGCGCAACTGGAGGCCCGGCGACCAGTACAGGCCGGTGAACCATTCCGGAGAAGAAAAAATCAAACAAATGTTCCAGCGGGCTCGCATCCCACTGTGGGACCGGAGAAACTGGCCGGTGATCACCAGCGCAGAACGGATTGTCTGGTCACGCAGGTTTGGAGCGGAGACGGCGGTCGCCGCAACAGCCCACAGCCAAGTACTTCTGAAGGTGCAAGAGGTCACGGCGTGAAAGCTGGAATCAATGTTTATTCGGACTGCGTCTATAACGGTAGCGTTTGTTTCACCGGCAGGGAGGTAGCGTGAGTTCCAATATCAAAACAGCGATTTTCTGGGTGGTTCTGATCTGCGTCGCGGTTCTGTTATGGACCGTTGTGAAATCCGGAAAAGGCCGCACGGATCGCGGGATCAACTTCAGCCAGTTCCTTGCCGATGTGGAAGCAGGAAAGATAAAACAGGTTACGTTCCGCGGCACAGAGGTCCGCGGCGATTACACCGATTCACCCGAAGCATTCCACACGCAGAGCCCTCTCAACTATCCCGAGCTTTACAAAATTCTGCAAGAAAAGAAAGTCACGATGGATTTTCAGGAGCCGAACACAGGCAACTGGATTTCGTTGCTGGTAAATGCATCGCCGTTTATTTTGCTGCTGGCATTTTGGATCTTCATGATGCGCCAGATGCAAAGCGGCGGAAATAAGGCGCTGAGTTTCGGCAAGAGCAGGGCGCGACTGCATTCCACGCAGCAGAAGAAAGTGACTTTCAAAGATGTGGCTGGAGTGGAAGAGGCCAAAGAAGAATTGCAGGAGATTATCGAGTTCCTGCGTGAACCGCAAAAGTTCCAAAAACTCGGCGGCCGAATTCCCAAGGGCGTGCTGCTGATTGGTTCGCCCGGTACGGGCAAAACGCTGCTGGCGCGGGCCATTGCCGGCGAAGCCAGTGTGCCGTTCTTCTCGATTTCCGGATCGGACTTCGTCGAGATGTTCGTGGGCGTGGGCGCGAGCCGTGTGCGTGACCTGTTCGAACAGGGCAAAAAGAACGCACCCTGCATCATCTTCATCGATGAAATCGATGCGGTGGGACGGCATCGCGGGGCAGGCTTGGGCGGCGGACACGATGAGCGCGAGCAGACCCTTAACCAGTTGCTGGTGGAGATGGACGGTTTCGAATCGAACGAAGGTGTGATTCTCGTCGCAGCTACCAACCGGCCGGACGTACTGGATCCGGCGCTGCTGCGGCCGGGACGCTTCGACCGCCGTGTGGTTGTGGGGCGTCCTGATGTGGCCGGGCGGGAAGCCATTTTGAAGGTGCACACCAAGAAGATCCCGTTAGGTGACGACGTGGATCTCTCGGTTCTGGCGCGCGGAACACCGGGGCTTGCCGGAGCCGACCTGGCCAATCTGGTCAATGAATCGGCGCTCAATGCGGCGCGGCAGAATCGCAAAGTGGTCATGATGATCGATTTCGAACTGGCCAAGGACAAGGTCCTGATGGGCGCGGAGCGAAAGTCGATGATCCTGAGTGATGCGGAAAAGAAGAACACCGCGTATCACGAGGCCGGGCACGCGCTGGTCGCTGCAGTGTTGCCCAACGCAGACCCGCTGCATAAAGTCTCGATCATTCCCCGCGGCATGGCGTTGGGAGTGACCATGCAGTTGCCCATCGACGACAAGCATTCGTACAGCAAGGACTATCTGAACGACCAGCTGGCCATTCTGATGGGCGGGCGCATTGCCGAAGAGCTCTACATGCAGCACATGACGACCGGGGCCGGCAACGACATCGAACGGGCTACAGACCTGGCGCGCAAGATGGTTTGCGAGTGGGGCATGAGCGAGCTTGGGCCTTTGAGCTTCGGCAAGAAGGAAGAGCAGATTTTCCTGGGCCGCGAGATTGCGCAACACCGCGACTATAGCGAAGACACCGCGATCAAAATCGATGAGCAGGTGAAGAAGCTGGTGCAGCGGGGTTACGACCGGGCGCGCCAGGCCATCGAAGAGAAATCCGATGCGCTGATTCGCGTCGCCGAAGCGCTCTTGGAGCGCGAGGTACTCGACGGGGCCGAGGTGAAGCAGATCATCGACGGACTTCCGTTGTCGCCGCGAGCTGCTAAATCCAAGGATAGTGAGGATCACACTCAGCAGGTGATCCGGCCCGAAGGCGGGCGGCGCGTTCCGGGTCTGGCCGAGGGCGAGCGTCCGGCGCCGGCGTAACCAAGCCGGTTCCAGGTTCCAGGTGTCAGCGCCGCGGTAACCTGAGCTGAGTGCAGACTTACGACGCGTTGCTATTAATTGCATTTGGCGGGCCGGAGAAGCCCGCCGACGTTCTTCCTTTTCTGGAAAATGTGCTGCGAGGCAGGAATGTGCCGCGCGAGCGCATGCTCGAAGTCGCAGAACACTACTACCATTTCGGCGGCGTGAGTCCGATCAACGGCCAGATGCGGGAATTGATTCCGCTGCTAGAAGCGGAGCTGCGCGCGCGAGGGCAGCAAATCCCCGTCTATTGGGGTAATCGCAACTGGCAGCCCATGCTGGCGGACACCGTGCGCAAGATGCGCGACGACGGCGTGAAGCGCGCAGTGGCGTTTGTGATGTCGGCGTATAGCTCGTATTCGGGCTGCCGTCAGTATTTAGAAGACATCGCGCGGGCACGGGATGCCGTGGGACCGGGTGCTCCCGCGATCGACAAACTGCGGCTGTTTTTCAATCATCCGGGATTCATTGAGCCGATGGCGGAGAATGTGGCGGTAGCGCTGGCACAGGTGCCGAAGGCGGCTCTGGTTTATACGGCGCATAGCGTTCCGGTCTCGATGGCGGCAACCTCGCAGTACGAGGTGCAGCTTAAGGAAGCTTGCCGCTTGGTTTCGGAGCGCGTCGGACGCGGCGACTGGCGGCTGGTGTATCAGAGCCGCAGCGGTCCGCCGTCGCAGCCATGGCTGGCCCCGGATATCGGCGAGTATTTGCGCGAGGCCCACAATGCCGGTGTACGCGAGGTCGTGATCGCGCCCATCGGCTTTATCTCGGATCACATGGAAGTGCTCTTCGATCTCGACACGGAGGCTCGAACGCTGTGCGACGAACTGGGGATAACCCTGGTGCGGGCAGCAACGGTCGGGAATCATCCGGCGTTTGTCAGCATGATCGCGGAGCTGGCACGGGAGCGGATGGGAGAAAGCGCCGCGAGGGCCCTCGGGAATCTGGGGCCGAGTGCGGACGAGTGCAGGCCGGATTGCTGCACGCCGCCGAGGAGAGGGTAGGGCCCGTCATGACAGCGGTTCCTTGCTAGGGTTCAGCGCCGGTTTCTTAGTCGGCATACAGAGGTAGCAGAGAGAAAGAGGGCCTCGGCGGGGCCGGCGTCTTCCAGTCCTCCGCCGCTAAGAGCAACTGCAAGAAACGTACCGATTCCCGTCAAGATCAGAAGAAACCCCCACTCTCAGCCAGCAGCTATTCGGAATGACCTCACGGAGCTGAGCTAGGGAAACGGTCAGTCGCGTGCCGCGCGATGCCTTACTTCTTAAACAGCGCGTCAAACGCGCTGCGCGCGTCGCTGGAATTGCGCGGAACCTGCGCGTTGTTGTTGGCCGGTTGCACGGCCGGCGGCGGAGCGGCAGGCGATGCATCGCGGGCCACGGTGACTCTCGGAGAGAACAGCGTACAGTCGTTCGCCTTGTCCTTTACGGCTATGCGTACGGGGATGGGTTTCAGGCATTGAAACCGGGTGGATGGCTCGAAATGCGCGCACTGCTTGCAGCAGTGTAAGTCAGCGTTGCACTTCGGACATTTGCCGTTGAAGTCGATGCCGTTGGGCAGCTGTGTGGCACAGTTGAAGCATCGGGAGGCGGTGACGGACTGGACCAGGCGGGGGAGCCGCGGGCCGGTCACATCGATGGGGGGACGCGGGCCCTGCGGATGCCTGGGCCGATCATCGCCATTGCGTTCGGAACGGGGTTCCGGACGGTTGGAATCCATGTAGCCCCGCTGACGGTACTTGCGATCACTATCCATGGGGAAGTTGAATGCTCCTTGAGGCGCTGCTGAGCGAGCGTTATGGCGCTAAATCACCCGGGTGTTGCAAAAACTTTTCGACTACCGCATCGGCCGTTCGATATGTGAGAGCTACCGCAGTCAACGTTGGGTTACCGGAGGGGTTCTGCGGGAAGGCCGAGGCGCCAAGCACAAACAGGTTCGCAACCCGCCAATGCTGCAAATACCTATTTACCACAGAATCGGTCTTGTTTGCACCTAGAATCGTACCACCTTGTACATGGGTACCCTGGTAGCGGGTGGCATCATAATGTTTGAGCCCGGGAAAGGGAGTGGCCTCGACGGCCCCCATGGCCCTGGCAACGTCCACCGCTCGCGGAGTTATATAGGTTGCCATCCGGCGCTCGTTTTCGCACCAGTCGAGGGTCATGCGAATCAGGGGGTCTCCCCAGCGATCTTTGTAAACCGGGTCTAAATCCATATAGTTAGCCCGGTAGGCCAGGTGCTCGCCATAGAACCGGACAAGACCCGTGCGATCGTAATAGTGGATTGCGGCATTTTTCCACACCGATCCCCAGGAGGTCCCGCGAAAGCTCGGGGGCAGAGTACCGAAGTAGGCGATAGGCCGAGTCCCGTAACAGACCGTATACAAAGCACCGCCAGTCAGGAAATCGAGCTGGGAGTGGTCAAGGGTGTCGAAATCTCCTATGGCTACTCCAGCCGAACCGGCGCCCATGAAGCTGTTCAGTGGCCGTTCGAAGAACACGGTGGCCGCGGGAATAGTGACCTGGTGAGTAAGGTTGGCGCCGAGGGTACCGCGGCCGGTATCGGGATCGTAGGGCTCACCGATACCGGAAAGCAAGAGCAGCCGGGTGTTATTGATCGTCCAGGAGGCCAGGAAGACGAGGCCGGCGGGCTGAAGGAACTCCTCGCCGCGGGCATCGCTGTACTGGACACCTTGTGCTTCTGCGCCATCAACAACGATGCGGCGCACGTGCGCGCTGGTGCGCAATTCGAAGTTGGGGCGCCTGGCCAGCACTGGCATTAGTGTATTGGTAGGCTGCGCTTTCGCGCCCACCATGCAGCCAAAGCGCTCGCAATAGCCGCAATAGGAACAACCGGCGCGGGAGATGCCGTCGGGGTTGGTGTAAGGGATGCTTGTGGTGGCCGCGGGCAACGGGAAAGGATGATAGCCGAGCGACTGTGCGGCTTCGCGAAACAATGCCGCGAGATGGGGCATTTTCATGGGCGGCGTGGGATATTCGGACCGGCGTGGGCCTTCGAAGATGTTGCCCCCGGCGATCTTTCGGCCGTTGAGATTGCCGGCTTTGCCCGAAATACCCATCATGAGCTCGGCACGCGCATAGTAGGGCTCGAGATCATCGTAGGTGATGGGCCAGTCGCGCACGGTACAGTCTTCCGGTACGCGCTTCGTACCGTAGTTCTCGACGATGTGCGACCGCCGGCGGAAGTCGTGCGGGTAGTAGCGGTAGGAAATGCCGCTCCAATGCTCGCCCGAGCCGCCGACACCAGTCCCCGGCAGGAACGAGCCGTATTGACGGACGGGAAGCGCGCGGTCGCGCGGCGTGTGGCGAAAAGTGACGGTCTCGTCGTGGATGGGCTGCATCATGCGCAGCCGGACGGCGTAATCGAGCTCGTCCATGCTGTCGAGATAGTCGCGTGTCTTGTGCGGGCCGCCGCGTTCCAGGACGAGAATCTTGAGGCCGGTGCGCGTGGCGAGTTCCTTGGCCATGGTGAGGCCAGTCCATCCAGCGCCGATGATGACGACGTCAACCGGCGGGAGCTTCTTCACGTTTCTCTGTCCTCGCCAGGCTCTACCGAGTGACCGAGGATTTGAGCGAGGCTGTTGGGTTTGGGCCGGAAGGGAGCACCGTAATGCTGGTCGATCTCATCAAAGTAGCTCATGCGCGGCCCCGGAAAGCCGAGGAGCTGCCAGCCGATCAAATCGCGATTGCCGCCGTGCATAGGATCGCAGAACATGCCTTCGATCGTGTGGGTGCGCAGGAGCGAGAAGAAAGGAGTGTGCTGCATTTGGGTCAGGCGAGCATCCTGCTCGGCGGGAGTCAGGCTGAGGAAACCCGCTAGCAGGGCCAGACCGATGCGATACAGTTCTCGCGGCGTTTCTTTTCCCTGCCAGCCCTGCTCAGGGACTCCCGATTCGAACGGCGGCTGGGTATAGCGGTAGTGGTCTCGGCCGTAAGCAGACGCTAGCTGGCGATCGATGTAGATGACGACCCCGGCTTCGTTGGCCCCGGGGCCGGACTCATCATTGGGAAAAATGCGGCCGGCAGCTGCGGCGATCGTAAGGGCCTCTTCTTCGGTGAAAAAACGCAGGGGAACCTTCACCGCACCGGCTTGGGCGTGCACACGGGAGGGCCTGCGATCGAGCGAGTATACGAGCAGGCCGCCTAGAGCAGTGCTGGACAACGTCAGAAAATGGCGGCGGCCGCGGCGGGGCATGAGTGAGTAGTCATTTTAGCCCCTGACGAACGATCGAAAAACCGCTACAGAATGTAGCGGCTCAGGTCCTGATCTTTAACGATGTCGGCGAGCTGCTTACGGACGAAGGCGGCGTCGACCTTCACGGTCTTTTTCTTGAGGTCGGGGCCGGCGAAGGAGATTTCTTCCAGAACCTTTTCCATGATGGTGTGGAGACGGCGAGCACCGATGTTTTCAGAACTCTGGTTCACCTGGGCGGCGAAGCGGGCGACCTCCTCCAGTGCATCATCGGTGAGCACAAGCTTGATGCCTTCCGTTTCCAGCAGCGCCTCGTATTGCTTGGTGAGCGCGTTCTTGGGCTCTTTCAGAATGCGAATAAAGTCCTCAATGGAGAGCGATTTCAGTTCTACGCGAATGGGAAAGCGCCCCTGCAATTCGGGGATCATATCGCTGGGCTTGGAAACGTGGAAGGCGCCGGCGGCTATGAACAGGATGTGATCCGTGCGCACGAATCCATGGCGGGTGTTTACTGTGGTGCCTTCGACGATAGGCAGGATATCGCGCTGCACACCCTCGCGGCTGACATCGGGGCCGTGGCCGGATTCGCGACCGGCGATCTTGTCAATCTCATCGAGGAACAGGATGCCGTTCGATTCCACGCGCTCCAGGGCGACGCGCGTTACCTGATCCATATCGATCAACTTTTCCTGCTCCTCCTGGACAAGCGATTCGATGGCATCACTGACATGCATCTTGCGGCGGCGAGTGCGCTGTCCGAAGAGGTTGGGAAGAACATCCTTGAGGTTGATGCCCATCTCTTCAACACCTGCAGAAGTGGCCACTTCAAGTGTCGGGCCGCGCTCTTTGACTTCGAGTTCGACGATGCGGTCGTCGAGTTTGCCGTCTCGCAGGCGCTCACGAAGCTTCTCACGGGTCCGCTCGGCGCTTTCGCTGGCTTCGGGCTGCGGCGGCATGAGCAGGTCAAGCAGGCGCTCTTCGGCATTGGCCTCAGCGCGGTCGGCTACTTCTTCGAGGCGTTCCTCGCGGACCATGTCAATGGCGATATCAACCAGGTCGCGGATCATCGATTCCACATCACGACCCACATAGCCGACTTCCGTAAATTTGCTGGCCTCCACCTTGAGAAACGGGGAATTCGATAGCTTGGCCAGCCGCCGCGCGATTTCCGTTTTCCCCACGCCGGTGGGGCCAATCATGAGGATATTTTTGGGCATCACCTCTTCGGCCATCTCAGGCGGCAGTTTCTGACGCCGGATGCGATTCCGGAGTGCGATGGCGACGGCGCGCTTGGCCTCCGCCTGGCCAACGACGTGCTTATCCAATTCGCGCACGATTTCGCGGGGCGTCAACTCGTCGAGGAGCGGCTCAGAGTCGACGGACTGGCTGGGAAGATAAATCACCACGGTCAGGCGATCTCCTCGTACGTAATGCTGTCATTGGTATAGATGCAGATCCTTGCCGCGATCTCCATGGCTTGTTCGACCACTTGCCGCGCAGAGAGCTTGGTATTGCGCAGAAGAGCGGTGGCTGCGGCCAGAGCGAAGGGCCCACCGGAGCCGATGGCCGCGACGGGTTCGTCAGGCTCGATGACGTCGCCATTACCGCTGACCAGATACATGCTGTCTTTGTCGGCGACGAGTAGCAGCGCCTCAAGATGCCGCAGAGCCTTGTCGGTACGCCAGTCCTTCGCCAGTTCCACAACCGAGCGCGCCAGGTTGCCGTTAAACTGCTCGAGTTTGGATTCAAAACGCGAGAACAAGGAAAAGGCGTCGGCGGTGGAGCCGGCAAAACCGGCGATAATTTTGTCGTTGTACAGACGGCGAAGCTTTTTTGCGGAACCTTTCAGCACTTCCTGACCTAGGGTTACCTGCCCGTCGCCCGCCATGACAACCTTGCCGTCACGACGGACACAGATCACCGTCGTAGAGCGAATGCGTTGTTTCATTTTTTCGTGTCGATTTTATTGTGACACAGGGCCAGCGGTCGAAGGGCGGGTTCGATCGTATACGCCATTGCGCAGAGGGCGGCGGGAGAAGAACGAAGTTACAGGAACCGAATGCTATCCCCGGCGATCACTGAATGCTTTTCGAAAGCCGCTTGTTTTTCGGGATAATCCGTTCGGAAATGTGCGCCGCGGCTTTCGTGGCGAGCCAGAGCGGCGCGCGCAATAAGGAGCACAACGGCATGGATGTTGCGCAGGGAATACTCAGCCAGCCCGGCGTTCCGGACAGGCGCATCGGGAAAGGACTGCAGCGCCTTGAGTGCTGCTTCCAGATGATCCCGTGAGCGGATGATGCCGCATTTTTCCCAAGCCATTTGGCGCAGCTGCACCTCGGTGACGGAAGGGAAATGCGGCTCGGGTGGTGCGACATCGTTCGCGTGCGGCGTGCCCAGCGATTCCCGCATCGCTCGTCCCGCGCGTGCGCCAAAAACCACGCCCTCGAGCAGAGAATTGCTGGCGAGACGGTTGGCCCCATGAACCCCGGTACAGGCTGCCTCACCCGCGGCGTAGAGGCCTGGCAAGCTGGTACGTCCATCCAGACCGGTTCGCACACCGCCCATGGCATAGTGCGCGGCGGGGTGGACCGGAGCGGGCTGCTTTCCGAGGTCGATTCCATATTGAAGGCAGGTCTCGTAGATACGCGGGAAGCGGGCGCGAATAAAGTCTCCGCCGCGATGACTGAGGTCAAGGAACACGTGCGGTGCACCGGTAGCCCGCATTTCCGCGACAATGGCGCGAGAAACGACGTCGCGTGGCGCCAACTCCTCAAGCCGGTGATACTTGGCCATGAAGCGCTCACCCCGCATGTTGATAAGGTGAGCACCCTCGCCGCGCAGGGCCTCGGAAAGCAAAAATCGCGGTGCCCCTTCGACGTGAAGAGCGGTGGGATGAAATTGCACGAATTCAATATCGCTGATCTCGGCGCCGGCCCGCCAAGCGACAGCGACCCCGTCGCCTGTCGCTACATCGGGATTGGTGGTTTCGAGATAAACGCGCCCCAGTCCGCCGGTGGCCAGCAATACCGCGCGCGCGAAGATGGACCGGCGGCCGCCGGCTTTTTGGTCGAACACCACCGCTCCGCAAACCGTGCCGTTGCTTACCAGGAGATCGGTAACGGCAGCATAGCTTTGAAAATGAATACTGGGAAGGGACGATGCTTTCTGAAACAGTGTCCGCGCTATCTCGCGGCCGGTGGAATCTCCGTGCGCGTGCAGGATTCGCCGGCGGCTGTGTGCTCCTTCCTGTGTGAACGCCAGTTTGCCTCGTTCACGATCGAACTCCGCGCCCCAGTCAATGAGCTGCTGAATGGCCGCGGGCCCTTCTTCCACCAGCGTGTGAACGGCGTGGCGGTCGCAGAGGCCGTCGCCGGCTGCAATGGTGTCCTGCTCGTGAAGCTCGACTTCATCATCATCGCTCAATGCGACCGCGATGCCGCCCTGCGCATACTCCGAGGAAGACTCGTGCAGCGTATCTTTTGCGATCACCAGGACGCGACCGTGAGAAGCGAGCTCAATGGCCGCGCGCAATCCCGCAACGCCTGCGCCAACCACTACAAAATCCGGATTCATCGGTTATTGCAATGGTAACAGGCGAGCGTGTTTGGCTACTTGGATTGTAGAAGCGACGCGAAGCTTGAGCCGGTCAACGATTGGCCGCCATCACAGACAAAAACGCCGCCGGTGATGTAGCCCGCGGCGTCGCTTGAGAGGAAGAGCGCGAGATCCGCAATTTCGTCTTTGGTGGCAAAACGGCGCAGCGGAATGGCGGCCGTCAGTTTGCTGCTGATTTCCTCGGTGGGCGCGAGGCGGCGCATGCCTTCGGTATCGGCGACCGGCCCCGGCGAGATCACATTCAGGCGTACCCCGGCGCCGCCCCATTCGATCGCCAGTGTTTTGATCAAAATATCGACACCTGCTTTGCCCGCGCACACGTGGGCCTGGAGCGGAATGGGACGAAAGGCATGCGTTGCGGAGATGGCGATCACCGATGCACCAGGTTTACGTAGATGCTCATAGGCCGCGCGGCAGGTGTTGAAGGTCCCGAGCAGATCGATATCGATCACGGCCTTGAACCCGTTGGCCGACATCCCCAGGGCCGGTGCAGGAAAATTGCCGGCTGCGCCGCAAAGTAGAATGTCGATCTCACCCCAACGCTCCCGCGTTTTTTGCATCGCGTCCGCGAGGGCCTCGTAGTTCCTTACGTCGGCGGCGAAACCGCATGCCTCGCCTCCGGCTGTTCGAATCGCGGCGGCGGCATGGTCGAGCTTCTCCTGCGTGCGCCCCAGCAGCGCTACCTTTGCGCCGTGCTGCGCGAAGCGCTCCGCAATGCGCTGGCAAATTCCGCTTCCTCCTCCCGTAACGAACGCGACTTTACCGGCCAGGAGAGACTCACGAAAAACGGATGGCATGGAAGGATTGTACTCGACTAGCCCGCCGCTTCGACGATCCTGCGCGGCGTTCCTTGAGGCGTCAGGAAAAACCAGACCATGATTCCCAGAAACACCACCGCGCCGCCAAAGTAGAGACCCGACGACCAGCCAAACCAATGCGCGAGCAAGGGCGTGAGTGTGGGCGCGAGCATGCCGCCGATGTTTCCGCCCGTATTGAAGATGGCGCCTCCCGTGCCGGAGTACTTACCGCTAGCATCGATTGCCGCGGCCCAATATGGCGCGTCTGTGGCAGCAGCAAAGCCGAGCGAGAGACAGAGCAGAGCCACGGTCGCAGCTGTTCCCGTCACATTTGTCCCGATGATTACAAGCACTGCACTGATCGCCATACACCCGATTACCACGATGCGGCGCCCGTTGCGTAATCCGTAGCGCGAACCGAGACGGTCGGAAGCCCAGCCACCGGTGGGTGTGAACAGAATCCAGGCGATCCACATCAGCGTCGTATAGATGGCACTCTGGCCCGCTCCCATTTTGCGAATCTCGCCGAAATAGTAATAGAGCCAGAAAAAGAAGATGTATTCGAAATAGTTGGCCGTGACGTAACCGGCGGTCAGCAGCATCAGGTCGCGGTTAGTGAACAGCTCCTTCCACGGAGTTGGAGTGCGCGCGCCGCGAGCATGCGCCGTGGTCTCGTCCGGCGGATAATCGCGCACGTACCAATACCAGATCAGAGCGAGCACCGCGCTTCCTGCCCCGGCCACCCAAAAGGAACCGCGCCAGCCGTAGTGGGCGCGCATCCAGGAGAAAAGCAGAGGTGTCGTGGCGCCGCCGAACCCTGCACCGGAGGCGATCCAGCCCCACACTCGCGCCCGGGTATGCGGCGGATTCCAGTTCGCACTCATTCTGCCCGCTGCCGGATAGACGGGCGACGCTGCCACGCCCATAGCCAGGCGGATAATGAGAAACGATGTGACGATGCCGACGTAGGTTCCCAGCCCCGGCGAGCCGCCAAGTGCCGTGAGAGCGGTGAACAAGGCAGATCCGAATGCCATTGTTGCGAGCGATATACGAGGTCCGGCGGCGTCGGTGAACCAGCCGCTGGGAATCATCATAATGGCGTAGGAGAACAAATACGCCGAATACACCGTTCCCATCTGCGTCTCGGAGATGGAATATTCTTTGATGATCCCAGGGCCAGCGATGGTGATGATGATGCGGTCGATGTAGGTCATCACGCTCAACAGCACCATCAGAAAGACGACGCCAGCGCGGCGAGGTTGAATCATGGCTATAGGTGGAGCGCGAAGTTCAGCGGCCGCGTGTTCGGCGCGGCAGGAAGGAACTATATCACAACACCGCTACTTGGCTGCGACGATGGACTGTACCTGGATGACTTTGCCGCTGAGTGTGCCTGTAACCTTCACCTTCTGTGCGGCAAACTTTTCGGGCGCCTTCTGGTCGCTCAGTTCGTAAACGTTATCGCCCACGATGAGCGCGTACTTCGAGCCGCTTTTCACACATTCGGTCACGCACTTGGAATCGGGTTTGACGCCCATCATGGCGTGGTCTTTGCCGCACATGGCATCGGTGATGACGCCGGTGAAAGTCTGGGGAGCCGCCGCCAGCAGCATCGCGGCTGCAGTGAGGAGAATAAAAATCCGTTTCATAGTTTACTTTGCCAAATTGCCTTTCCGATGAAGAATGGTCCCATCTGTTGGATGTACTGCGAAGTTTGCCTGGTTTTGCGCATCGCCTGCACACAGGCGGAGAGCGGAAAAAGCTCCGAGCCGATCAGCCCGATCACAAAATCGTTGTCATTCTTATCGAGTCCGAAGCATGCCAGGCGCACGTCGTGGGCCAAGCCCGATTCGCCGAAAGAATGCCCGATTTTTCCGTGCTCCCGCAGGATCGGCGCCTGCTCTTCCGGCGGTAGAGCCGAAAACGCGCCCGTTCGCCGCAAGGGATACCAAACCGCCCACGGCGATGCCGGGTCCGTCACAGTACGTTTCGGCTTTTCGAGAAGCCAATCGTTGAGATCGGGCTCGTGGCCCAGGGCGTAGGTTCGCCCGAGCATCGAATATTCCAGCTTGGGCGTTAGCGCCGCAAATTCAGGCTTCAACAGGACCTCGCGCAAGCGTTCCACAAAGAAATTCCCGTCGTCGCTCCAGCTCAGCAGACCAACACCGCGTGGATCATTCGCGTCCGCATACAGTACCGCAGGCACCCGCTCCGCCTCGAGAGCTTTCACTAAAGACGGGGAGTCCTCCGCATCGCCAAAAGCCAGAAGCTGCATGAAGAGCCTGCGATCGGAGGCCTGCTGCACGCCATCGCGAACGCCGCCTTTTTCGCGAAGGTCCAGTTTTTCGCTCATCGTTTCAGGTACCAGTGTGGCACAGCATCTCCGCCGACGCGATTTTACATTCGCGAACCCGCCAAGCGGTATTTTGGAACGTCTCGAGCACAAAGGCTGCCCGGCGGTCCGCGACTCGATTATGATTGAGTTTCCGCCAGGAGGTTGGAATGTGCCGGAGCATTAAGGTACTGCGAAAGCCGGGTGCACCCAAAGCATCCTCAGAGGAGCTAAACGCCGCCGCGTTACAATTTGTCCGGAAGATCAGCGGATACCGGCACCCGTCGCAAGCCAATCAAGCGACGTTCGATCTCGCCGTTACCGAAGTGGCTGAAGCCAGCCGGCGCCTGCTCGATTCACTTTCTACGCCGCGAACCGGCCGGAAAAACGCCGCAATCGACGCGGAGCAATCGCTTTAGAGAGTCGCCGCAATCAGCGGTGTGGAAGTGGGCGCCAGCGAGCCCGCTTCCGGTTCTACCGTTACCGCAATGATCGCCGCGGAGGCCATGTCCACCGCTCCCTTACGCAAATACATCGCCGTGCCATCCGGTTCCGACTGGAAAAGCCCCGCAGGGGCTGGTGCCCCGCCTTTCGGAATGATCCACATCTCGTAGATCTTGCCTGCGGGTGCAGGCGTGAGATTGGATGCCAGCAGCAGAACGCCTTGTTGCGGATTGACGAACACGCGGCCTCGCGGCTTGGGCGAGCTCTCTCCGAATACCGCCTGTTTGGCGGCCGGATCATTCATGAGCGCGAAGGCTTCCGTCAATCTGGCAAGTTCCACCGTCTTGCGCTGCGATTCGGCGCGTAACTGATTCAGGACACGCGCCTGCTCCCGCCGGGAAACGCCCAGCCACATCGCAAGCACCGCCAGGCCCAACATGGCAATAGCCCACGGAGCGGCCCAGTTCCAGCTTCGCTTCGGCTCACTCACCATGTTGATGACCTTCGCACGCAGTCGCGCGGGCGGCTGCGCTTCGGGTGCGAGCAAGGCTAACGACGCCATCCGTGCCCGCGCATTCCGCACGCCCTCCACACACGGATCGCCCTGGCGGCGCAGGTGCTCGCCGAGTTCCGAGAGTTCCTCACCCTCGAGCGCCCCGAGCGCGTACAGTTCGTATTGATCGCGCAGCTCGTCGCAGGTCATGCCGTTACTGCCTTTACGTCCAGATCGTCACGCAAATTCTTGAGCGCCGTGCGAACCCATGTTTTTACCGTCCCCAGCGGCTGGCCCATGCGCTCGGCCATCTCGGTTTGAGAGAGTCCTTCGAAATATGCCAGCTCGATCACGTGTCGCTGGTTTTCGTTCAGCCGCTCCAACGCCGCGCGCACTCGCCGAGCCCGGTCCTGGCTCAAGACGTCGGATTCGAAGTTGACGAACACCGAGGGCTGCTCGGCATATTCAATCTCCAGCGCTGCACGCGCCATCTTGCCGCCAGACGAGCGTACGTAATCAATTGCCCGGTTCCTGGCGACGGCCAACAGCCACGGCCCGAGCGCGCCACGCTCCGCGTCGAATCCCTGGGACCGGTTCCACACGCGCAGAAAAGTTTCCTGCACCAGATCTTCCGCTACGCCGGCATCCCGAACTACGCGAAAAATGAGCGAGTATGCGAGCTTGCCGTATCGATCGTAAAGCTCACCCAATGCGCCCGCTTCCCGCCGTTGCAGACGTTTGGCGAGATCGCCGTCGTCGCCCTCAACATAAATGGCAAAGAGCAGGGGCAGTAGCGTCATGAGAACAGTTCTTGGATCACGCTACCGTAGACTTCCGTAGGCCGCTCCGCCCGCCCGTTGTGCATGTAGGTCAGCGAGACGTGATCCATGCCCAGCAGCCAGAGAATCGAGGCGTGAATGTCGTGGACGTGCACGGGCCGCTCCGCCGCTCGCAATCCGATTTCATCGGTCGTGCCGATGTACTGCCCGCCCTTCACACCGCCCCCCGCCATCCACATCGTGAAGCCCCAAGGGTTATGATCGCGCCCGTCGCCCTTTTCGTTAAACGGCGTACGTCCGAACTCGCCGCCCCACACCACCAAAGTATCTTTCAGCAGGCCGCGCGATTTCAAATCCGCCAGCAATCCCGCAATGGGTTGATCCGACGCACGGCACCGCTTCCCGTGATTCTCTTCCAGTTCCGTGTGCGCGTCCCATCCGCTGCCCGAGCCCGCGTAAAGCTCGGCGAACCGCACTCCGCGTTCCACCAGGCGACGCGCCAGCAGGCAGTTAGTCCCAAACGCTGCGGTTTCGGGCTGGTCGATTCCGTACAGCTTCTTCGTGGCTTCCGATTCTTTCGTCAGATCCACCGCTTCCGGGGCCGCCGATTGCATCTGGTAAGCCAGCTCATAAGCGCCGATGCGCGCATCCAGTTCGCTGTCCCCGGGATTTTCCTCGGAAAACCGGCGGTTTAGCCGCGCCAAAAAATCGAGCTTGCCGCGCTGCTCCGCATCCGTCGTTCCGGCCGGCGATTTCAAATGCAAAATCGGCGTATCGCCCTGACGGAACTGCGTGCCTTGGTAGGTCGCTGGCAGAAATCCCGAGCTCCAGTTTTTGGTGCCGCCGACGGGCTCCTTGTTATCGAGCAGAATAACGAACGACGGCAAATCGCGATTCGCCGCGCCCAGCCCGTAAGTGGTCCAGGCGCCCATCGCCGGCCGGCCCGCCAGAATCGAGCCGGTATTCATCTGGCACACCGAGCCCACGTGATTTAAGCCATCCGCCCATACGGAGCGGAGTACCGTCATGTCATCCACGTGCTCGGCAATTCGCGGATACCAGTCCGACACCCATAGCCCGCTTTGCCCATACCGTTGGAACTTGCGCCGGCTCGGCATGAGGGTATTGTCCGACGTGCCCATCGCTGTTATCACGCGGCCGAACGATTCCGGCATTTTCTGGCCGGCGAGTTCCATCAGCTTCGGTTTTGGATCGAACAGGTCAACGTGGCTCGGTCCGCCTTCCATGAAGAGCCATATGATCGATTTCGCCCGCGGTGCATGATGCGGCGCTTTTGCCGCCAGCGGTTCGTTCGCCCGAAGCATCGACGCCAGTGCAATACCGGCAAGCCCGCTTCCCGCGCGCGTGAAGAACTCCCGCCGCGACCCCACCTGCCAGTGATGATGCAGATTCTCGATCATCTCAATTCACGTAAAGGAACTCATTTGAGTTCACCAGCATGTGACAAAGATCCGTCAATGCCCGCTTTCGTGCTTCGTCCTGCCCCATGCGCGCGCTCAGCAGTTCCGTTTGCGAGCGAAGAAAGACGACCGCTTCGTTTCGTTCCGCTACCGTCGCCGGCCGCGAATATGCGAACCGCCACGCCCGGTCCACTTGCGCCTCAGCCGTCAACCCTGCATCGTTCCAGACCCGCCCGGCCATGGATCGCGACCAGTCGACAATCAACTCGTTATTCAGCAGCTCCAGCGCCTGCGGAGCCGTGACGGTCGCGTTCCGGCGGGGACAGCTTTCGTGGGTATCCGGCATATCGAAGACCTCGAACATTGGATACCGTGTGTTGCGCCGTACAAATACATATACGCTGCGACGGTCGGCTTCGGATGCGTCCTCATCCTTCTTCCAGCCACCCCGCGTTTCCACTCCGGGCGGCAACGGCGGGAACACTCCCGGACCGCCCATCTTCAGATTTAACCTTCCGCTGACCTCCAGGATGGAATCGCGAATCGCTTCCCCCTCCAACCGGTGCCGGGGATACCGCCAGTTCAGACGGTCGTCGGGATCAACCTTCGCCGCCTCTGCGTCCAACCGGGAAGATTCCTGATAGGTACTCGACAGCAGGATTGAACGGTGAAGCTTCTTGATGCTCCAGCCGCCCTCCACAAAACTCGACGCGAGATAATCGAGCAGCGCCGGGTTGCTCGGCCGCTCGCCCATCACTCCGAAGTCGCTAGGCGTTCCGGCGATACCCCGCCCGAAATGATAATTCCAGATGCGGTTCACCATCACCCGCGCCGTCAGCGGATTGTCCGCAGAGGCCAGCCATTCCGCGAGCGCCGTTCGCCTTCCGGTTGAGTTCACCCCCTCGGGCGGCGAAATCTGGGGCGGAGACGAATCGACGATCGACAGAAAGCCCGGCTGTACCTCTTCCTTGTAGGCATCGTATACGCCCACCGACAGAACGTAGGTCTTCGGCGCTTCCCGCCCGTTATCGATCATCGCCTGGGCCACCGGCTCCGGTGCAGGCTTGACGGCGTCGAATGTTGCCAACTCGATCTTCAATGCGTCCCAGCGCGCTTTCGCATCCCCATTGAGCTCATGGGCCGCCTCTGCCTCGCTATGATCGAGCTGGGGCTTCGCTTTGTAGTACATCTGCCATTGGATGGGCGTGCGCTCGGCATCCGGAGTCGTGATTGCAGCCTGAATCTCCGCCGGGAACTTGTCGAAATTCTCCTTATATAGCCCCGCCAGCGCCGGCTCGACCAGCTTGTGCATCTCCGCCCGGATGGTTTTGGTCTGCGCATCCCATACCGCATGCTTCCTTTTGTACTCGGCGTAATGTTCGCCAAAATCAAGCACCAGGTTGTCTTCGATGCGCGTATTGGCGAAAAACGCCTGCAGGGCGTAGTAATCTTTCTGCAGAATCGGGTCGAACTTATGGTCGTGGCACTTGGCGCAACCGTAGGTGAGGCCTAAAAACACGGAGCCGACTGTATCCGTGATGTCGTTCAGAATCTGCTGCCGCCGCTCCATCAGCTTGCGCGCATTGCTTTCGTCCGGAAAGTGCCGGTTAAATCCGGTTGCAACCAGGGCCGCCGCATCCTGCGGGTACAGCTCGTCACCCGCTATCTGTTCTTTGATGAACCGGTCGTAGGGTTTGTCCTGATTAAAGGCATCGATCACATAATCTCGATAACGCCATATATTAGGTCGCGTTTCGTCGCTTTTGAAACCTTCGCTGTCCGCATAGCGCGCCAGGTCCAGCCAGTGCCTGCCCCACCGTTCTCCGTATCGCGGTGAAGCGAGCAGCCGGTCCACCACCTTCGTGAACGCATCCGGCGCTGGATCCGTCACAAACGCCTGCACTTCTTCCGGTGCCGGAAGCAGTCCGGTCAGGTCCAGGGTCGCCCGCCGGATGAGCGTCACCCGGTCAGCCGGACTCGCCGGAGTCAGTCCCTTTTCTTCGAGCTTCGCCAGCACGAACCGGTCGATATCATTCTTCGGCCAGGAATCGTTCTTCGTGTGAGGAACTGCCGGCTTAATTACTTTTTGGAAGGCCCACCAGCGGCGCTGCTGCGGAGTGAATGTTTTGGGTTGCTCAGCCGCGAAGAGTGACGCGATCCCGGCAGCGGCCAGAGCACCCCACATACTCTTGCGGCTCATGTGTCCCTCCGAAGGACGTCAATTGCCGCCAATTATAACGCAGCCGGGACGCGGCTCGCCAAGCTTAGCGGTATCAAAAGGCCCCCGTCTCAATGCTCGGTGGCTACAATCCTGGAGTCCGTCTGGAACTTATGGAAATTCCGATACTGCGTGTCCTCCTGCACCCGGATCACCTTGAAAACACCGATCCGTGCCGAGGCCGTCACCGAAATCCGCCGGGGCAGCCACACCTCATCGTTCACCCTCGCCGCATCGAGCACAATGTGAGCGCCTTTCTCCAACCGCACGAGAAACAAGCCCCACGAAACCGGATCGATCACCTCTGCGTCGGCCTTCACCCAGTGGAAGGTCTGCTTGTCGATCCATAGCCGGCCTCGGACATGCGGCAGGATCCTGGCATCCCGGCTGCGCGCTTGATAGCCGCGTCGCGGGTTCGCTTGGATGACCCACACCTCGCTCCCTTCGATTCGCTCCTCACCCACGATCCGGAAATCGAACGCCTCTTCGATCTCGTGCATCGTTCCCTGTTCGCGATTGCGGCGCTTCTCGTAATCCGCAATCCGCCGTTCGCGCTCCGCGGGCGTTTCCTTCATCCGCTCCGCAATGCTTCGTTGGAGTTTTTCCTGCTCCTTCTTGTCCTCCTCGGGCGGTAGTGCATGGTCGTCCCTCTCTACCAGGCGCTTGTAAGGCGACCCTTCGAGCAGCGTCACGTCGAAAGTTTTTACTTCCTTAGACCTCACCTTGCCCGCCGAATCCAAACGCAGCTCCTCCGTGCGCTCCAGGAACGTGTAGTTGCGCGCCATTTTCCAGTTCTCCTCGCCCGCTGCCACCGACCGCTTCACAATTTCGTGCGCATCGGGTGTTTGACCGAGTGCCACGCTCGCAATCAATGCCGCTATCCCTACTCTCACGCTCGAATCTACGCGCCGCGGAGGGCGAGAGTTGCTCTTTCGGAGTCGCTGTATGCATTTTTCTCTTGACATTCTTCCCGAACCACCTTATATATGAATCACATTGCGATTTTTTCGATCGCAAAATTTGATGTTAGGGAGAATCAATCGATGAAGAACGCAACCAAGAAAGCTGCGAAGAAGAAAGCCGCCCCCAAGAAGAAAAAGTAGTTCGGCGGCGTCCCGCAGAGGGATACCAAACGAGTTTGACTTGAGGCCCCGATGTTTCGGGGCCTTTTCTTTTTGGGCCCGTTTTCATTGGTCGAAATCAATATCGCGTACTCTTCTTCTGGATCAGAACACGAAACGTTTCCCCCATCCCAAACAACAACTGCTTCAACTGTAAACGCCGCCGTTGCTCTTCCTTTTCTTGCCCACTCGCCAGCGCTTGGGCGAACTGATCCGCCTGCCCGGCATCCATAAGCGTCCTTCCCAGGGATTCGAATGTCACCGTTTCGAGGCCGACGGTTCCTCCGAACCGTTCCAGCGCCGAAAAACAGACGTGCGCCGTGATGTCCCGCTCTCCCGGGTCCTTGAGTACATCCTCCAAGGCCTGATGCCGCCGGTAGCTCATGAGCGTTCCCGCGGCAAACCGCGCGATCTCGCGTGCCGTGTACCCGTAATCGATGCTGAATACGTACCCTCCCCGCAACGCCGCCGCAATCCGCTCCATCCACCTCAGCCCTTCGAGCCCCGCCTCGAAAATGTGTCCCTCTGTCAGCGTCCCGAGATATGCCTTTCGATAACATTCGATTTCTTCCGACGTCTCGCCATCCTCCACCCAGGCAAATTCGCCGTCATTCCATCCGACCCGTACCTCCCGCGCGGCTCCGTCGCGTATCACCCCCACCCGAACCGGCAACGCATCGAAGAATTCGTTGGAGAACACCACACCGCTCACCCCGGTGGTTAAATCCCCAGCGCCGATCTCTACCGCCGCGTACCGGAAGTCATGCAATGCAGCCGCCATTTCCCCTCGCCCCGCCCCCAACTCCACCACGGTGAAGTCCTCGACGTCGGCCATTGACTTGCGCAATTGCCGGATTCGCTCCGCTACCAGAATGCCGAACACCGGCTGCAACTGCTCCGCCGTGTAAAAATCACCGTCGATCCCGAAGGGATCGCGCGATTGCCGGTAATACCCCAGCTCCGGGTGATAAAGCGACACCTCCATGAATCGCGCAAATGAAATCGGCCCATCCCGCCGGATCTCGTCGCGCAGGATTTCCCCGACAGGCGTCATGCGTTGCGGCTTTGCGGGGTGCGGATGAACATCTCCACCAGGTAATCGTGCAGGCAGTCGTACAGGTAACGTTGTAACGTCCACGGAAATTGCGGATGATCGATATCCCGCTGGTGCAACGGCGCGTAATACGTGTGCAGCCCGAGGGAGTTATCCTTGAGCCCGATCACCAGCTCGATCGCCCCATTCTTTTCTCGCGCCGAAAACTCCACCAGCGCATGCTCATAACGTGCCAGCTCCCGCTCCACCTTGTCGAGCGCGTCACTCACGGTCGCACGCTCCCCACCCAGCCGCGACCCGAGGGAGCGGTTTCAAATTTCCTCCGCACGCACCTATGCTAGCTTGAAATCGCCGCATGCCTCTACCCGAGACCATCCGAGTCAAACTCAGCTCCGAAGCCGCCGAATACGTCTCCCTCACCCCAGTGGTCGTTCAGGAAATGCCCCTCCGCGATCTCGTGGAGCACATGCTCGGCGTCACCGGCAAGGACGAAGTCCGCATCTGCGACCTCCTCCTTCGCGGTACTCTCGTCAGCGGCGCCTCCCGCTTTCGCTGGACCGGTTGGGTGCCCGACCCCGCCGGCGTCCGCGCGCTCCTTACCGCTTTCCCCGATCCCGATCCCACCCGCCCGTTTTATCCCGCTGCCTGCACCCGCGCGGTCCTCCGCGGTCCGCGCCAGCCGGTCTCCATTCCCCGCGAAGCTGCATCCCGCCGCGGCATCCTGGACACCCTGCTCCGCCGCAGTAGCTTTTGGGACCACCTGATGTCTCTCGCCTCTTCCGGTGAAGCGCAATACACCACGTATTCCTACCGCGACCGCGCCGACGTGTTTACGCTGCCCCTCACCGCGGAGCGTGTGCGACGCCTCCACAGAGCCGTCTCCCTGCTCCGGTACACGGCGCTCCAAGCCCAGATCAAAAATACGCCGCTCGAATCCGCGGAGTTATACGTCGTGCGGAAATGAACCGTATCGGGACCGCCAGCACAAAAACGGCGCACCCGAGGAACTTAACGTACAAATCGCCCCCTCTGCCACGCGCTTTGGTTCCACCCCTTTAGCCATTCGTCTGTAATTGAGCGCACCTTGGCGCTTCGCATGCCCCGCTCATGCGTGTAAGCAGCCCGCATGCGCGGGAAAAGGAGAAAACCATGAAATCCGTCAAAGTCTTGATCGCCGTGTGCGTAGCGGGCACATTTTTCGGCTGTTCCCAGACGCAAAAAGCACCCGACGTCTCCGATAACATCCGCAAATCGCTCGATCAGCCAAACTTTAAAGATGTTTCTGTCAGCCAGGATCGGGACAAGGGAGTAGTCACGCTGAGCGGCAAGGTCGCGACCGACGCCGATAAAGCGCAAGCCGAATCGATCGCCAAGTCACAAGCTGCCGGTCAAGTCGTAGCCGACCAGATCGCCGTCATCCCGCCGGCCGACTCGAGCACAGCCAAAACCGTCAATGCCGACCTTGATAAGGGAATTGAAAAGAACCTGCACGCCGCTCTGACCGAGAAGCGGCTACAGAAGGCCGTAAGTTATGACGTCAAGAATGGCGTCGTCACACTCAAGGGCAGCGTGAAGTCCCAGGCCCAGCGCGCCGAAGCCGAAACTGTGACATCGTCCGTCCCCAACGTCACCCAGGTCGTAAACGAGCTGCAGGTGAAGAATCAAAGAGCCACCTCGCGCCAGGGCAGCTAGCTCTGATCGGGGACTCACGGTCGTAGTGGCCGGGCACCGCCCGGCCTCGCGGCCGCCATCTACTCCCGCCGTAGCGCCGCCATCGGATCCAGACGCGCCGCCCGTCGCGCCGGCAGATACGCCGCGCTCAGCGACACCGCTAGGAGCAATCCCGTGGCCAGCGTTAACGTCAAAGGATCCTGCGCCGCCACCCCGTACAGCCGGCTGTCGATCAAACGTCCACCCGCATAAGCCAGAATCGCTCCCAACCCCAGTCCGCCCGCAACCAACCCCAGCGTCTCTCGCAAAATCATCGCGATAACCCCGCCTCGCTGCGCGCCCAGAGCCATCCGGATGGCGATTTCTCCCGTCCGCCGCGCCACGGAGTATGAAAGCACCCCGTACAGCCCGATCGCCGCCAGCGCCAGCGCCGCACACGCGAACACCAGGGCGAGCTGCGCAATACCCCGGTCTTGTGCTGTTAACCGGTGCACGATCTGCTCTTCGATCAGCCGCGCCGAGCCCATCGGCAGCGACGCATCCGTATGCCGCAAAACCTGTCGAATCGCCGCCACCACCGCCCCCGTCCCGTTTGCCGTGCGTATCAGGAAATTGGCGCGTCCCATGTTATCGCCCGGCGGTTGCGTTGCGGGCGTATAGAACTGCGGCCGGACCGCTTCGCGCAGTTCGCGGCTGCGAAGATCCTTCACCACGCCCACCACGCTATACGTCTTCCGCCTCTCGTCGTCGATAGATGTAATCCGCATTCCGATCGGATTCCGCCCATCAAAAAAGTGTTTCGCGAATGCCTCATTGATCACGCACACCTTGGGAGCGTTGGCGTCATCGCTTTCCACAATTTCCCGGCCCAGTCTCACCGGCACTCCCAACGCCGAAAAATATCCCGGACCGACGATATCGTAGGCGCCCCCCGCGTCATCACCTTGTTTCGACTGCCAGCCTTCCACCTCGATGTTCGCTCCGGAGCTCGATCCTGTGAACAGCCCGCTGTTCGAAAAACTAGCCGCCGTGACGCCCGGGATCGCGCGTATCCCGTCGAGCAGCGTGCGAAACAAGACCGCGCTGCGCGCCCCGCTATAACCCGCTTCCCGCGCGTTCACGGCAAACTGGAGCCGATGGTCCGCCGGGTAACCAAGATCCACATGCTGCAAATGATAAAACGTCTGTGCCAGCAGCCCAGCACCCGCCAGCAGAGGCACCGATAACGCCAGTTGCACGCTCACCAGGTATCGTCCCCAGCGCGCCGGTCCCGGACCATCCACCGAGCCGCGGTTGTGCTCCCGAAGGGTGCTGCCCGGTCCCGTGCTGGTCATCTGCCATGCCGGCAGCAGCCCAAACAGCACGGCCGTCGCGAGCGTAATCGCCAGCGTGAAGAACAGCACTCCCGCATCGAGTTCAAAACTCATCCGAAAGTCCCGGTCGGCCTCCGTGATCATCCCCGCCAGCCCCGCGTGAAACCAGTGTGCCGCCGCCAGGCCCGCCGAACCGCCCAAAATAGCCAACACCGCACTCTCGGTAATCAACTGCCGCACCAGCCGGCCCCGGCCCGCTCCCAGCGACAGCCGCAGAGCCATCTCCGTCCGCCGCGCCGCCCCGCGCGCTACCAATAGGCTCGCCAGGTTCGCGCACGCGATCAGGAGCAGCACGCCTACCGCAACCAGCAGCGCGGTTAATGAGGTGGAGAATGCGGCACGCGTCTCCGAAGCGCCGGTCGCTCCCGGTTGAATCTTCAATCTCTGATTTAGGTACTCGCGCCTCCGCTCCGGTGACGTGATCGCCCCATAGAACGATTCCAGGCCGGCCTGGAAGATCGCATTCGCCTCCCCGCCCGCTTGCGCCGCCGTCACCCCCGGCTTTAGCCGCCCAAAGACATGCAGCCACATTCGCTTCGACGGCGGCTGATCGTGCAGCAGATCCTCCCACGGCCTCACGCCCCGCTGCATGTGCATCGGCACCCACACGTCCGGCTGTTGCCCGATCGTTTCTCCCACAAAACCCGGGGCTGTGACCCCGATGATGGTAAGCGTCGCGTTGCGCAGCGCGAAGGTCTTTCCCAGCACGTCCCGCCGTCCGCCGAATCTACGCAGCCAATAGTTGTGACTGATCACCGCATAGGGCAATGCCGCGCGGTCGTCCGCGGCCGTGAAGAGCCGGCCCAAAACCGCGCCGGTCCCGAGCACTTCAAAGTACTCTCCCGATACCAACCTCCCGTCCGCCTCCTCCCAGCCGCCGCGCTCGTATCGGAGCTGCCACTGGTCGAGAAAACTTTGTGACGCCAGCATTCCAGAAAAGCTCCGTGCAGTATCCCGTAGCTGTTCGAATTCCGCATACGTCAACCAGTGCCGGTCGCCCGTCTCATTGCCGTTCCAACCGCCCGCCGCTCCTGGATCGGTGAGAATCACGAGCTGCTCCGGTTTCTCAACTCCCGGCAGTGCAGAGCGAAGCACTGCGTTCCACAGGCTGAAGATGGCCGTGTTTACTCCAATACCCAGCGCCAGCGATAAAACCGCGACAACCGTGAAAGCCGGCCTGGCCCGCATCATCCGTACGGCATAACGAAGATCCTGCAGAATCACGTGCCCATGCTCCTTTGGCGCCACCACCAGTGCGTCGAGCGCCGCATCCACCCAAACGCGCGCCGCCGCACCGCGCAGCCCATCGCGCCGAGCTTCGCCCAGTTGTTCGGCGAACAGCAGCGCCATCTGGTCGCCGTATTCATGCCGGAAAGCCGCCGGATAACAGAACAGCAGCGCTCTGTAGATAGCCTCCGCGCGCATCAGGCACCCGAAACCAGACCCGTCACGCGCGCCTGTTTCACCAGCCTGGTCAGCCGCTCCACTTCGGCCGCCGCCACACGCTTTCCAAACCGAGTCAGCCGGTAATAACGCCTGCGCTCATCCGTGCTCGATGGATCGGGGCTCTCTCGCAGCTCTTCGATCAGCCCCTGCTCCAACATCCGCCGGATGGAGCTGTATAGAGTTGCCGCGCTCAACCGCACTTTCCCGTCGGTCCGGGCCGCGACATCCTGCATGATCGAATATCCGTGGCGATCCCGATCCGCCAGTGCAATCAGAATATGGAATACCGCCGCCGGCAGCGGGAGAAGCGATTCCGGCTTTGTGTCAGACATGAGGATCTATACCGGAAACAACTATATCGGAATGCGGTATAGACGTCAAGAGCCGAGGAGTACCCCGTCAGCGAGGATTGGCAGGGGCCGGCAGCAACTCTGAAGCTAACGATGCGTTCGGAACGCATGTTCCGCACGCAGCTGTTGAGCGCGGCGAAGGAGCCACCGAATTTTGCAGGTCACTACAAAATGACCTACTGGGAATGCGGCTCCCTCTGCTCTGCAGGCCCTTAATCGACGTGGTAACCGGAGACGTCTTCCCTCCGCCTTTGGCAAGAGTGAATGGCGGCGGTAAAGATTGGCTTACTGCGGCCGGCGCTCCGCCGTTTGCGCAGCCCTCAAAGAGTACACTTCAGAATCTTAGAGAGGGTCCAACGCGGGGTGAGCACGGAGTGCACGTCGTCCAGCAGCCAGCGCCCGGCATTTCGTTGGAAATCAAAGTGGATCTCCCGCGGCGTCCCGGTGTTCCGGAACTTGGCGATTATGGTTTTGCGGTCCGGCCCCAAATCTTTACTGGCGATGGCGAGTTCGCTGATCTTCCAATCTTGACCATCAATCCAGAAATCAAAATCCAGGCAACCCACCTCCCCTTTCGCCTTGCGCTCATCCTCGCGAAAGAGAGCCCTCAGACGGGGAGTATAAACGTCGTCAGGCGGCGTGTATGAGGAATTGTTCGCCTGTGCGTCTACAAACTTTTGATAGACGTGCGTAACGAAGCTCTGCGGGTCATCGATTCGGGTAGGCGCCGAAAGGAGGAGACAGCCGGAAAGCAGCAGGGAAAGCGGTGCAGAACATGCTCTTGCCATAGGTTCGTTACGCCGATGCGGTTCGCCGCTTGCGCACTTCGTCCAGCGTTACCGCCAGAATGATCACCGCGCCGATGATGGCCTGTTGCAAATAGGGCGAAACGCCCAGCAGGTCGCTGCCGTTCGAGAGCAGGCCCATGATGAACGCGCCCACCAGCGTACCCATCACGCTGCCCTCGCCGCCTTGCAAGCTCCCGCCGCCGATCACTACCGCCGCGATGGCTTGCAGCTCATAACCTTGCCCCGCCGTCGGCTGCCCCGTCATCAGGCGCGACGCTTCGATCATCCCCGCCAGCCCCGTGAGCATGCCGCCGATCGCATACACCGCGGTCGTGTGAAACTTCACCGGAATACCCGCATATACCGCCGCCTCCCGGTTGCTGCCGATCGCAAAAGTGTAACGGCCCAGCCGCGTGTGCTCCAGCAAAACATGCGTGATGAGCGCGCAAGCAATCAGGATCCACAAAACAAAAGGTACGCCCAACAGGTTTCCTTCGCCGATATACGAAAACTGTTGCGGAATCTGGTGCACCGGCAGCCCGTTCGAGATGATCAGCGTCACACCGCGAAAAATACCTAGCGTTCCCAGCGTCACGATGAACGGCTGAATGCGGAGCCGCGTGATCATCAGCCCGTTCGCGAGTCCGCACCCCAGCCCCGTCAGCGTTCCCACCAGGATGCCCATCGGAATGGAAAAGCCTTTTTCCATCGCCATGGTCCCCAACAGCCCGCCCATGGCTAGAATGGAGCCGACCGACAAATCGATGCCGCCATTGATAATGATCAACGTCATTCCCAGAGCCATGATGTTGATCACCGCGGTTTGGCGCACTACGCTTGACAGATTTGTGTTGGTAAAGAAGTTAGGCGAAGCGATGGTAAGCGCGAGAAATAGAAGAATCAGGCTTAAAAACGGGAGTAAACGTTGCAATACGATCCGATCCCGCCGGCTCTTTGCCGGAACCGCTGCGGCGGCCTCGCTCATCGGATCTCCTCGGTGACGGTTTCGAGCGCCGCATAACGCATGATCTCTTCCTGTGTGGTGCGGCCGGGGAGTTCGCCTGTAATTCGCCCCTCCCGCATCACCAGAATCCGGTCGGCAACTTGTAGCAACTCTGGCATTTCCGAGCTCACCATGAGAATCGCCGCTCCCGATTGTGCCAGTTCGTGCATCAGCGCGAACACTTCCGCCTTCGCCGCCACGTCGATGCCCCGCGTAGGCTCATCAAACAGGAAAACTTTTGCCTGCCGGAATAACCACTTGGCAATTACGACTTTTTGCTGGTTTCCGCCGCTAAGCCTGCCGCACAACTGCCGCGATGAACTCGCCCGGATGCGCAGCTTGCCAATAAAGTCCGCAGCAGCCGCCGCTTGCGCGCTGGGGTCTAAAATACCCAAACGGCTGATCCTGCGCACGTTGGCGAGTGTAATGTTATGGGCGATCGGTAATCGCAGCGCCAGACCGGTGATCTGCCGGTCCTCTGTTATCAACGCGATACCGCAGGCCACGGCTTCCTGCGGCGAGCGCATTCGCACTTCGCGGCCGCAAACGAAAACCCTTCCGGAATCAATGGGATCTACACCGAATAGCGCGCGGCATAGCTCCGTCCGCCCAGCCCCCATCAGTCCCGCCATTCCTACGATTTCGCCGGCGCGAAGCGTTAGTGAAATATCGTGTAATTGTCCTTTTTGATTGACACCCTCCACCCGCAGCAGCTCCTCGCCTGGTGGTAACGGGTCGCGGTGATAGATCGCGGAGATTTCGCGGCCTACCATATGTTGGATGATGCGATCCGTTGTTAATTCCGCAAGTCGGCTCGAATGAACGGTTTTCCCGTCACGCAGAATGGTGACCCGGTCACCCACCTCCGCCAACTCATCCAATCGATGCGTGATGTAGATGACCCCCACTTTTCGCTCACGTAAAGTTTTCACGATCCGGAAGACTTCGGCGGTTTCGGAACTCGAAAGCGAGGAAGTCGGCTCGTCGAAGATCACCAGGCTGGAGCCGTGGAGGATGGCCCTACAAATTTCTACTAGCTGCTTCCCGGCGGGCGTGAGCTTTTCCACGCGCCATTCGGCTTGCAGAGGGAATTGATGCTCTGCAATCAACCGGTTAGCGGAATCCACCATCCGCTGGCGGCGCACCCAGCCGAGCGGCAGACGCTCTTCGCGTCCTAAATAGAGGTTTTCCGCTACTGTTAAGTGCGGCGCCAGCAACGACTCCTGATGGACCATCGAAATGCCGATTGCGGCCGCATCCGCCGGGGTTCTCAAGTGAACTTCGTTTCCGTTCCACAGCATCCGGCCGCCGTCGCGCTCGACAATTCCCGCGATGATTTTCATCAGCGTGGACTTGCCTGCGCCGTTTTCGCCCAGAAGCAGATGAACTTCACCGGCCTCGACAGAGAGCGACCCGTCGGACAGGGCGGCGACCCCGCCGTATTGTTTCTGAATGTGTTGGAGTTCGAGAAGCACCCGGAGGGAACCAGTTTACATAAAAAAAGGTTCCAAGTGACCCACATTCCAGCCGCGCCTCCCTACCGGCATGCCCGGTCGAAGACATCGCAGGTCTGACTGCCGTGGCGTTATCTTCTCGGCTCCCCGCTTCCTGTATTTCTCAGAAAACGGATGAAACGCTTCAAAGCCCGCCCGCTGGCCCGTCGTACCCGGGACTGACGTTTCGAAGTGCCTTTCGCTCACTCATAGCAGCTGCCCGTTTCCAGGCTACTGCCGCGAGGTCAATGCTCCCGGCCAACCTCTTCAACGCCACGCCGAAAACGTCTTCGAGCCCGTTCGATCCACTGCTCCACCGCTCAACCCGGTTTTCCCGGCTGGGCGGGATCATCGCAAATGAACCCGTTGCCCGATTCCACTTTCTGCGCTTCGCTCGGAGGTGAATCTCCACTCCCCTGGGGGGACTTTTACCTCCCCTTTCGGATCGCAGCGTTCGATTCCCTTTCCGCGCGAAAGCCCACCTGTTTGAGTTGCCCGATTCCCTTCGCTCCCCTCAGGCGTTTCGCTTTTAACAATTCGCCCTTGGATCATCGTTCCAGGCCCGCTACTTCTCACCAGGCTCGACTGTTCCGTGAACCTCTTGGAACCTTAGCCATCATGCTCCTAAAGCCTGATTACGTCAAAAGAAATCTTGGCTTACAGAAGAGTTTTCCTCAACATTGTTCTCGTCTGATTTCTTACACATAGAACAAGCGGCCCGTGAAGCAGCGGTGGAAAAATTGAGCACGCGGGTGGAAAAAACAGATTAGCGCGGCAGTGTTTCCACGACGGCCAGATTACGAGGCCTTTCGGGTCAGGGAAGGCCGCAGTAATAAAGGTTGCTGGACGCGGCGCATCAGGCGAAGCTTGCGTAATTCTCCGCTAAAGCCCCATTTCCGATAGAAGGCCGCCATTTCATCGCGACATGCGAGCTCGATATGTTCCACGAAAAGGAGCGCGGGATGCGACGTTATCGCATCGAGGAGTACCCGCCCAGTACCAGTGCGACGATAGCGCCGATCCACAATTACATCGAATACGACCGCCTTGTAGACAAAGTCGGTAAGAACGCGCGCGAAGGCGACCAGGCGTCCAGTTTCGGGATCGCAATAGCCGAAGATGAGGTCGGAGTGCTCGACCATGCGGCGGACGTCTTCGAGCCTTCTGCCACGGCTCCATGATTCGCTCTGGAAAATGCGGCAGAGGTGTTCCAGGTGCTCGCGGGCGAGGCGGCTGACGAAGTCGAGGCGGGGTTCGACCGATGCGGCCGTGACATCCGCCGCACTTCGACGGCTGTCGAGCTGCGAGCCGGGGGAGAGCTTGCGCGAAATCGACATTCCAAATCATAACGGCGCAGGATACGGTAAGTACAGATGCAGATCTATTGAAATGTAACCAGTACAGATGTCATATTTGGAATCTGATGTCCAAGCTGGCCGCAGTCAAAACTCCCCTGTATTTGAAGCTGGCGCGATCGCTCGAAGCGCAGATGAGCCGGGGGATTTTGCGGCCGGGCGACCGGCTGCCGTCAGTGCGTGCGTACAGCCGGCAAGAAGGAGTGAGCATTTCAACCGTGCTCGAGGCGTACATCTGGCTGGAAAATCGCGGCGCTATCGAGTCGCGGCCGAAATCCGGGTTCTTCGTGCGGGTGCCATTTGCGAAATCGATTCCAGAACCGCGGTTTCTCACACCGGCTCCGAAGCCGGCGGCGCTCAGCGCCAGGTCTATCGTGATCGAAGTGATGCGGTGTGCCAACCGCCCGGGGAGCGTGCCATTGGGTAGTGCGCTGCCTGACCCGCGGCTTATGCCCAACAGGAAGCTGAACCAGATTATGCGCCGCATCATACGGCAGAATCCGATGCACAGTGCGGTGTACAACTTTCCTCCAGGAATCGAGGCATTGCGGAGGCAGGTAGCGCGGCGCGCGCTGGGTTACGGATGCAGCCTGGCGCCTTCGGAGATTCTGATTACGAGCGGAGCGATGGAGGCGCTCAACCTGGCTATGCGGGCAGTGGCGAAGCCCGGCGATTTGGTGGCGGTGGAAAGTCCAACCTATTTCAGCGTGCTGGATGCGATTCAAGCACTGGGCTTACGCGCGATTGAGATCCCGACCCATCCGAGCGAAGGGATGAGCCTGGAACTGCTGGAAAATGCCATCCGCAAGCATCGCGTGAAGGCCTGCCTGACGATGACCAATGGGCACAATCCATTGGGATATGTTCTTTCGGATGACTACAAGAGGGACCTGGCGGAGTTGACCGGGAAGCATGACGTGGCACTGATCGAGGACAACCTGTACGGAGATCTTTCGTACGGGCCCCGACTGCCAAAGCTGGCGAAGGCGTTCGACCGGAAGGGCAACGTACTTTCGTGCGCGTCGATTTCGAAAGTTCTGTCGCCGGGGTTCCGGCTGGGCTGGATACACGCCGGTCGGTACCAGGCCGAGTTGGAGCGGCTGAAATTCATCAGCACGGTTGCGGCCGGATCATTGCCACAGCTTGTGGCGGCGGAGTATCTGGAATCGGGCGGTTTCGATCGTTACCTGGCGAGGCTGCGGATTGCCTTTGCAGAACAGGTGCGCATGGTGAGCCAGGCGGTGGCGAAGTACTTTCCGGAGGGAACGCGCATCACGCGGCCGGGAGCGGGCTATCTGTTGTGGGTGGAGATGCCGAAGAAGGTCGATTCGCTGAAACTGTTCCGCATGGCGCTGGAGGCGAATATCGGGATCGTGCCGGGGCCCATTTTTTCGACGACGGGAAGATTCGGGAACTGCATCCGGCTGAGCTGCGGGTATAAGTGGTCGGACACAATCGACCGGGCGTTGGTGACGCTGGGTAGGGCGTGCGAGGAGATTGAGAGGGGGGGGATAGGATAGGGGAGACCATTCGTGTGAGCTTTCCACTCCGGTGGGACCCTCTACTCGAGAGCGGCTCGCGCATTTCGCAAAATGCGTTGTCGCTGTTCTTCAGCTGAAAGCTCTGTCTCTATTCGCCTACGTTCTTCATGGTCGCGTCGTCGCGCGTCCTCTCGAATCCTTCGATCATGTTCAACGTTGGCTGATTGTGTCCACGAACGAACGAACCCTACCATCTGTTGAACTTCGTGCTCTCTGGCAGAGATCATACCCTGACCACCAATAAACCGCATTGCGGAGGGGCCGCGACCCAAAAAGCCTTGAAATGCGCCCAGGTTATTGAAGGCGGAGGTCCATGTTGCGGTAGGTGTTGGCTCGAAGGTGAAGACTAGATCGCCTCCCTGATAGTCAACGTCCGCGATTGAGACTTGCCGTTGAAACAGCGGGTCATCTGGCTGGGAGTCCAACACAGCGACGTTTCTGAGCTGGTCCAGTCTTTGGCATGACACGAACTCCTGCCTTCGGGCGATCAACTGTCGCTTGATCGTCCGGATATTGGGCAATCTTTCCTGTGTGGATTGTCGAATCATGGCGTCAACAAGAGCATCTAAGTACGAGTACGCAGGCGCTGCATCCGCGATTACCCGGTGCCCTGTTCCGTGAATCACGGTTCCCGTGTACATTTCATTCAGAATAAGACCCAAGGCGAAAATATCCGCTCTCTGATCGACCACCGCGCCTCTTGCACGTTGCTCGGGCGAAGAGTACAGGAAATTTGCTAATCGTTCATTGGGTTTGGTCTCTACCTCTGTGTACAACTGTTCCTCAGCAAAATGCGCAACACCAAAGTCGGCCACCACCATTTGCCGCGCTGCCGGATCGTACAGAACATTTTCGGGCTTCAAGTCTCGATGATAGACACCGACCAAATGCGCTGCTTCAACCCCATCCAGAATCTGCGCGAAAAGCGGCAAAATATTGTCGATGTGAATTCCAGCCTGCATGAGGTGGCGCAAGGTTTGTGGGTAGAATGGCATCACGTAGAAAGGAGAGGCGGCAGTGGCAGAGACGGAGAGTCCAACATCCAGCACTTTTATAATATTTGGATGTTCCTGCGCCTGACAGAACCGAATCTCGTTTTGAAAGCGCTTCCGCTTACTGCTAGTTGCACTTTCCGGCCGAAGGAACTTGAGAGCGTAAATCATGCCATCGTCGTCGGCCACTCGAAATACCCAACCTGCGCCCCCCTCGCCGATTGGCGCTTGAACTAAGTAGCGTCTGAACGTGGTCTCGAACTCTTTCGGGATCATCAATGCTCCTCCAACCCGTAAGAATGCAGTTGAACCGTAACCTTCCATCATGCCTCGGCTGGGTCTCGGATGTGAAGAACGGGATTAAACGGGTGACGGGTGTGGTTTCTTGTGCAAAAACACAGTGGCTCGCTTGAGTTGGATAGGCCTTACAACGTCAGGGTCACCTTGGTCAGTGTGCGCGGGAGGTCGGGGTTGAGACCCTTCTGGGCAGCAAGATATGCGGCGAGGATCTGGGCCGGGATGATGTAGGGGATCGGGGTGTAGAGTTCCGGCAGGCGCTGCGGCAGGCGGATGACGCGCGTACCGATCTCGGCGGCGGGCATATTGCTGGAATCGGTGATGACGACGGTTTCCGCTTTGAGCGATTTGAGTTTTTCGATGGCTTGGCGGACCGGCGTCCAGGTGACGCCGGAGGGTGCGAAGACGAAGACGGGAAAGCTGGGCTCGACGAGGGCGATGGGGCCGTGCAGGAAATCGGCGGAGGAGAAGCGCTCGGCGACGACGTAGCAGGTCTCCATCAGTTTCAGGGAGAATTCGAAAGCGTTGGCATAGTTGAGGCCACGACCCATGACGACGCAGTGGTCCATGAAGCGATAGCGCTCGGCGAGCGACGCGATCTCACGTTCAAGGCGGAGCGACTGAGCGGCGCGATCGGGAATTCGGGCGAGGTCATCGGGACGGATTTTGGCTCCCAAAGCATAGGCGAGCAGATAGAGCATGAGGACCTGGCCGGTGTAGGTTTTGGTGGCGGCCACGCTTTTTTCTTTGCCGGCGTGCACGAAAAACACCTGCTGGGCGAGTTTGGCCATGGAACTGGATGCCTCGTTGGTGATGCCCACCGTAAGGGCACCTTGCTTGCGGGCGTCTTCGAGGATCAAGTTGGTATCGGTGGACTCGCCGGATTGCGAAATGGCGACGACCAAGGCTTCGCGGAAGTTCACCCGCGTGTTGTAGAGCGTGTAGATGGAAGGCGCGGCGAGGGAAACCGGGATGCGAGTGGTGATTTCCAGCAGGTAGCGTCCGAACAATGCGGCGTTATCGGATGTACCGCGTGCGACCAGCACGACCAGTGTCGGGCGGCGCTTACCGATGAGGCGCTTGAAACGTTCAACGCGCTTAAGCTCGCGGCGGAGCGTGCGTTCGAGACGCTCAGGCTGCTGGCGGATCTCTTCGAGCATGCGAGACATGTGATCCAGGATAGTCGAAAACCTCACCGCAGCGGCGCGGAGCCTCCGAGGCTGCGGTTGACGCGAAGGACGGCGTGATTCACCATGTAAGATCTATGACCACACCGCCGCAACAGCCGAAGATTCATCTTGTCCAAACGCCGGAGTATCGGGAAGGCTATGCGAACAGTGTGCAGATTCGTGTGAGTTTGTGGGATTTTCTGCTGCTGTTTGGCGTAGTGAACCAGACTGCGCCGGACGCCGTGGATATTCACAATTTTCAAGGCGTTTACGTGAGCCCACAGCAGGCCAAGGCTTTGCTCAATGTGCTGCAACAGAACATCACGCAATACGAGGCGGCGTTCGGTGAGATCAAGCTCGAGCCGCGCGCGGGCGTGGGGTTCGTTCAATAGCCGGGCATGACGCCTGCAGCAAGGCCGGAACGGAGAGAACCGCGTCATTTCTGGCTGGTTGCGGCGGGTCTGATCGCGTTTACCTTTCTCAGCCACTTGCGGTATTTGACGGTGCCTTTCTATTGGGACGAGCTGGGGCAGTTCGTTCCGGCGGCGCTCGACATCTTCCAAAAGGGCGAATGGATACCCCGGTCGACCGTGCCGAATGTTCATCCGCCGGGAGTAATGGCGTATCTGGCGGCAGTGTGGTCGGTGAGCGGCTACTCGATCGTGGTCACGAGGCTGGCGATGCTGGCCCTCGGAGCCGCAGGCGCGGTGGCGACGCTGCGTCTGGGGATCCTGATGGGGCTCGCGCCGGGAGCAGCGACGCTGGCGGCCGGATTGCTGTCGATTTCGCCGCTGTTTTTTTCGCAGGCCATGATGGCGCAACTCGATATGCCGGCTATGGTGCTGATGGTTATCGCGCTGGTGCTGTTTCTGGAGGATCGAATCATCGCGGCGGCACTGGCTTCAACCGCACTGGTGATGGTGAAAGAAACCGGGCTGATCGCACCAGCGCTGTTCGGCGCGTGCCTGTGGTTCGAACGGCGGCGCCGGCAAGCTTTGTGGTTCGCGGTGCCGGCGGTGCCGCTGGCCGGCTGGCTTGTGATGCTGGAGCGGGCGACGGGGCGGCTATTCGGCAATGCGGCGTTCACGCAATATAACCTTTGGTATCCGCTCAACCCGGTGCGGTTGTCTCTGGCATTGATGCGGCGTCTTTACTACCTGCTGATTGGAACGGGACATTGGATAGGTTCGGTGGCGTCGATTGTGGCATTGCGACAAGGAGCATTCAGGACGCGTGCATGGCGCCTGGCGGGATTGCTGGTCGCGATGCACGTGGTGTTGGTGACGGTGCTCGGGGGAGCCGTGCTGGAGCGTTATCTCGTGCCGGTGCTCCCCATTCTGTACGCCGCATTTGCGGCTGCATTGTGGCGGTGTCGGGTGCGGTGGCGGATGGCGGCGGCGACGGCGCTTGGAGCGGCATTCGTCGCGGGAAATTTCATTAATCCGCCGTACCCGTTTCCGCTGGAGAACAATCTCGCGTTCACTGATTTCGCCGAGCTGCACGCCGAGGCTGCAAACTACCTGGAAACACATGTTACCGGCGGAAAAGTGGCAACGACGTTTCCCCTGGCGTCGGCGCTGCGCAAACCGGAATATGGATATGTGCGGCATCGAATGCGGGTACGGGAAATTGCGGATTTCTCGGCGGCGAATGTGGCGCCACTGGCGCATGAGGATGTGGCAGCCCTCGTGCTTTATTCGACGGCATGGGACCCGCTGGGCCTGATGGAAAAGCCGCAATGGATTGCTTTCATTCAGCGCTATTACGGATACGAGCCGCGGGTGAGCGCGGACGATGTTCGCGTGTTGTTGGGGGCACAGCGCGTGGCACGGTGGACACGACACGGACAGTGGATCGAGGTTTACCAAAGATAGGAGGATCGCTGTGCGGATCCTGATGCTGGCATTAGCGGCCACGGGCCTTGTGGCCCTGGCGTACCGGCCGCGGCGTGACCCGCTCGCGGAATTCCCGCGCGTGATGGTCTGGGCATGGGAGCGGCCCGAGAAGCTGGACTTCCTGGACCCGCGAGAGGCGGGCGTGGCGTTTCTAGCGCGCACAGTCACGGTTCGCGGCGATATCGTCACGGTCCGGCCGCGAGTGCAGCCCCTGGTGGTAGCGCCGGGTATCGCCCTGATGGCCGTGGTGCGCGTAGAGTCGCAGGATCCTTTGCCGGGCGCGAGAATTGCGGCGGAGCACGCCATACTCGATGCAACAGAAGCGCACGGTGTGCGGGCACTGCAGATCGATTACGACGCCAAGGCATCGGAGCGCGATTTTTATCGCGGGATGATTCAAGATCTGCGAAGCGTGCTGCCGGCATCGATGCCACTCTCCATCACGGCACTGGCATCGTGGTGCGAGGCCGACGATTGGATCTCCAGACTGCCGATCACGGAGGCGGTTCCCATGTTGTTTCGCATGGGGGTGGAACCATATCGCGGCGGCGCGGAACTGCGATCGGCGAAATGCCAGTCGAGTGCCGGGGTTTCGACGGACGAGCCGCTGATGGAACCGCCGCAGGGCCGCAGGATTTACTTATTCAATCCACGAAGCTGGTCGCGGGAAGACCTACGCGCAGCCCTTCACGAGGTGCGGCGATGGCAATGAGGGTGGGGAGTGCAGTGCTGCTGCTGTTCCTGTTTGCCGGACTGCTTTCGAATCCCCCGGACCTCTCGAGCTGCGGGCCGTTTATTCCGACCGCAGCGTTCAGCTTTTGGAGGGTACCGGAGGATGCGCAGGGGCAATTCGCGCGCGGGCGGATGGGAATCATACAGCCGGGATTTCCGCGTATCTATTTGATTGTTGCGTACCGGTATCTGGCGGGAATCGGATTGAATAGTGAGGAGCAGGTGGCGCTGTTCCGTGCGGAGAACTATCAAACACCGGAGATGGTACAGCAGCCAGACGCCGTGGAGCAATGGAAGAAGGCACGGGCCGGCGTGACAGGGAAGGGTGCGCAGCCGGAAATCAATTTGTTCAAAGCTCTGAGCGGCGACGGTTATTACTTGAACTATTTCAATTGCGGGGAGGATGCGTTCCGAAACGCAACGAAGACGCTGGCGGAGCGGTCGAGCCGGTATGGCGCGCAGAGTCCGGTGGTGAAGCAGTGGGTAACGGCGCAGGATCAGGTGTTTGCGAATTGCTCGGGGCCGGTGTCGATCCCTGGACCATTGGAGAGCGGCGATGACGTGGAGAGGGCAGACCGCGCGTACCAGATCGCCGCGGCTCATTTTTACGCCGGCGACCACGATGCGGCCGAGCAGATGTTTCGGGCGATTGCGGAGGACCGGACGTCGCCATGGCGCGGAGTGGCTCCGTACCTGGCGGCACGATGCATTGTACGGAAGGCCTCCCTCAGCGTGAAGGGGCAGGGGTTTGACGCAGATCAATTGAGGGCGGCGGCGGCGCGGATCAAGCAAATTCTGGCGGATCCGACGCAGAGCGCGATGCACCCGGCAGCGCGGCGGCTCATGGATTACGTGGAGACAAGGCTGCATCCGGGCGATCGCATGCACGCGCTTGGGCAAGCGCTGCTGCAAAAGAACAGTCAGGCGACGATTCACCAAAGCGTGCTGGACTATCGATTCCTCTACGACCAGATGGAAGGCGGAAATCTGGGGGGAACAAAGGCGTTTCCGGCGGATGACGATCTGACGATGTGGATTCAGGGTTTTCAAGCGCGGGACACGACGAGCATACAAACCTGGAGCGCAAAGGGCACACTACCGTGGCTGGTGGCAGCGATTTCGACGGCCCGCGGGGGCGACGCGCACGCGGCCGAGCTGATTGCAGCAGGGCAGAAGGTTCCGCGGGATTCACCGGCCTACGCGACCGTGGCGTTCCATGCGGTGCGGCTCATGGAGGAATCGCGGCAAAAGAGTGAAGCGCGAAACGCTCTGGATAAAGTGTTGACAACGGATGTGGCCCTCATGCCCGGTTCCTCGCTGAACCTGTTCCGCGCGGAGCGGATGAAAGCGGCGGCGAGTTGGGACGAGTTCCTGCGATACTCCGTGCGCCTATCTGCAGGCACGGCCATCGCATTCACGCAGTACACGGGCGACGGGCAACCGGAAATGGAAGAGCCGGACGAGTCACAGAAAAAGCAAATCCCCGGTTTGGATGTGGACGGAGCGGTGATTCTGAACGAACAGACGCCGTTGGAGCGGTGGCTGGATGCGGCCATGCGCGAAACAGTGCCGCGGCCGGTGCGACGCGAGATTGCGACGGCCGGGTGGGTGCGAGCGATCCTGCTCGAAGATGAGAAAGCCGGCCGGACGCTGGCGCCGGTTTTGCAGGATCTGGCACCCGAACTGAAGGCCTCGCTTCAGGAGTACCAGAATGGCGCCGATGCTCGTGCGCGCGCCTTCGCGGCCGTGTTGATGATGCTGCGCAACCCGGGAATGCGGCCATTCGTGCAAACAGGCTTCGGACGCGGGACGCCGTTGAATAAGATCGATGACTTTCGTGACAACTGGTGGTGTTCGTTTGCTCCGGACCAGACCGGGTCGCTGCCCGGATACTATCGCAACGCATCGATCATGGGGGAGCCGCTGCGGGAGGTCTATCGGGATGGCGGTCCAAAAGCGGAATTTCTGAACGCCGAGGAGCGAGAGCGGGGTAGGAAGGAGTGGCTGGAGCTGGGCAAGCTGGCTGCCGCACCGGACTATCTTGCCTCACGGTCCATTGACTGGGCCAACAGCCACCCGGCGGACCCACGAAACGCAGAAGCTTTACATCTGGCGGTGCGGGCGACGCGATACGGCTGTACGGATCAGCGAACGCCGTATTCCAGGCAAGCGTTCGACCTGTTGCACAAGCAGTATCCGGATTCCGAGTGGGCAAAGAAGACGAAGTATTGGTATTAGAGCGGGCAAATCTTACGCGGCAAAAGGGAACATCTTGCTCATCACGCGGCTCTCGCGGATGATCCAGCCAATGATTGCAGCGGAGAAATAATGGCAATAAACATGCTCGCCTGGGACCTTAAACCAAAACCCAGGAGACGTCATGTGGAATAAGCGCGAGGAAGTTCCATCCGCCCCGCCCGTGCAGCGGCCAACGCCGCCCGAGCCGATCGTTACATCAACCCCTGCCCCAGTCACCGGCCCTCAACCAGTAGCAGTACGCGAAGCGCCTAAAGCTCCTGTAAGCTCGCGAGTGACGATCGGGCCATCGATGATCATCAAAGGCGACATTGTGAGCAGCGAAGAAATCTTCGTAGATGGCGAGGTGGAAGGAAAGCTGGAACTGCAACACGGATTGACCGTTGGACCCAATGGTAAAGTCCGGGCGAACATCAAGGCGCGCGAGGTTGTGGTGAGCGGAGATGTTCGGGGTAACGTCGTAGTGACAGATAAGATCACCATTCACCGAAACGGCAGCTTGATCGGCGACATCAAGACGGCGGGGATCGTGATTGACGATGGAGCCTATTTCAAGGGCAGTATCGATATCATCCGGTCGGCTGCGCCGACCAAGGCGGTAGAGGCCAAGGCCGCAACGGCAACGGCAAAGGCTTCTTAGCAGCCGGATGAAAATCGAAGTCGTGGACAGCCCGACTGGGCTTCTGCTGATTCATGTCAGCGATAGGGAACGGCTGGCATGTGAGGCGGCCCACAACCGGTTTCTGCTGGATCACGGCTTCAAAGAGTGGACGCTATCCGTCCGAACCAGCTTTACCGAGGGCGTGTTGGTGGCGCAAAGCATTGACCCCGACGGTCGGGCGTCGAATGAGATACGAATAGCGGCATGGTCCGAGATTCGCGTGTCCCTGATGACGCTGCTCGAAGCGGCTTTGAGCTGCTGGATGGAGCCGTCGCGGGCGCTTAGTGCTTCCGAGCGCGGCTAGGTTGGTCGGCAATCAGGTTTCCGGAGCGATCGACACCGTACAGCCATCCCGGCGGAATCAGCGTGGTCGCACCATAATCGAGGACTAGGGCTGGGCCCCGCGAGCGACGCTGGTGGATTTCCTCTCTAAGCAGGGTTCGCATCTGCTGCCATTTTCCAGTTGCCCAGACGCGGCGGGACACCGGATGGCTGTTCCTCCCTCTACCGGCGTAAGCGGGAGGGCGAAAGTCCGGGGTAGGAACAGTAGCGCGCACACGGGCAGTCACAATCTCGACTTGCCGGCTGGAGTCGCTATATCCGTAGATCCGTTGATGGGCGGCATGGAATGACGCGCCCCACGGAATGGTCAGTTCGTAACTCTGGCCGACATAACGGGCGTCGGCCATGCGTTCGAGCTTAGCTGAGGGCATATCACGGCGGGCCTGACGTTCGAGTACGGCAAAATTGCGCTCGACCTTCGTCGCATCGATGATCGAAGAGGAATAGTCTCGGGCACGGTCGGCTAATAACATTCCGAGGGCGGAAAGAGCGCCGGCAAAGCGTGGAACAATGACCGTTCGTATTCCTAATTCTTCGGCCATTTCGCAGGCGTGCAGGCCCCCGCAACCGCCAAACGCGACGAGCGGAAAATCACGCGGGTCATAGCCGCGCTCGACCGAGACCACACGGATGGCTCGTTCCATGTTGGCGTTGGCGATACGCACGATCCCCTGGGCGGTGCTGATGCGATCGCGCTGGATGGATCGAGCGAGCCGGTCAATGGCGGCCGCCGAGCGCGCCACATTGATTTGCATTTCCCCGCCCAGGAACTGATCGGACGAGATCCGGCCCAGCACAACATGGGCATCGGTGACGGTGGCCTGGTCACCATTCCCATAACAAGCCGGACCGGGATCACCGCCTGCGCTCTCGGGGCCTACACGCAATAAGCCGCCCACGTCGACGCGCGCAATGGAACCGCCGCCTGCCCCCACAGTATGGATGTCCAGCATGGGGACCCGGACGGGAAGGCCGTCAACGTACGATTCCGTGCTCACGCGGAGCGTGCCATCCCACAGGCTGACGTCAGTCGAAGTACCGCCCATGTCGAATGTGAGGGCGCGATCGTGACGACTCCAGCGGGCCGCGGCACCGGCAGCGACAACTCCGCCCGCAGGTCCGGAGAGAATCGTACGCACGGCGTGGCGCCGTGCTTCGGCGGTCGAAATGAACCCGCCGTTTGATTGCAAAATGGAGACCGGGTTCCGGGTGCCTCGCTCCAACTCGGATAAATAGGCGTTCATGAGAGGGCCGACGTAGGCATTGATGAGGGTGGTGGAGGCGCGTTCAAACTCGCGAAACTCAGGGGAGACATCGTGGGAGCAGCAGAGATAGCCAGCACCCTGAAGGGCCTGAGCCGCGAGCTGTTCGTTAGCGGCATTCGCATAGGCGTGCAGAAAGCAGATGGCAACGGATTGCACGCCGGCGCGGCGCAGCCGCTGTTTCAATTTAACGAGCTCGCTGCGTGAAGGCTGCTTAGCAATCGCGCCGTCGAAATGTGCGCGCTCATTCACGCCGTAGCAAAGCTCCGGCGGCACCAAATGGCGCTTGAGCGGCGGCGTCAGATTGTAAAGTTGAGCGCGGTTCTGGCGTCCGATGCGGACCAAGTCGGTGAATCCAGCCGTGGTGACCAACGCGGTGCGGGCGCCTTTCCGTTCGAGCAGCGCGTTGGTGGCGACGGTGGACCCGTGAACAACCTCGGTGCGCGATGGAGCGGCAATGCCGCGCAAGCCGGCTAGAATTACCTTCGCCGGAGACGACGGATCTGAGCGCAGCTTAAACGAAACGACGGCTCCATCGTCGCGCAGGATGACAAAATCGGTAAAAGTTCCGCCTGTATCAATGCCGATGCGCACGATTCCGCATGGTAGCAGACCGAGACGTAGCGACTACGGATGCGGGATGTCGCCGTGTGGCTTGTGTTGGGTGATTTCTTCGTACGTGTCACGAACCTGATCGGCTAAGCCGTCGCCGACCCAATTCTTGACGGAATCCGGCAGCTGGATGGTGGTGGAGGTCAGCTTATTGCCGTCTTTCTTGACAATGTCATCCAATTTCTTGCCCTGCTTGACGGCGGCGGCTACTGCTTTGTGAAGCTCGGTCATGAACTGACCCTGACCTTCGAGAACTTCTTTTCCGCCGGGACCGCCATGTCCGGGCAGTACGTGCTCCGGATTGAATTTTAGTGCAGCAGCGGTAACTTTAGGCCAGTTACCGACGTTGCCATCGGCGGTGTAATTGTACGGGCCATTGGTTGCAGCGTCACCCGAGCACATGACGTTTTCTTTTGGCAGGTAAACGAAACCATCGCCGCGTGTATGCGCCCAGCCAAAAAAGTAGAAGCGGACTTCGCGAGTTTCGTCTTTCAGAACAAAAGGCGTCTTGTCGAAAGTTTGCTTGGGCGGCTCAACCGAATCGGCGTGCATCGCGGCCACGTCGTCGCGTTCTTTGGCCGTGGTTTGCCAGCGCTTCGGCTCATAACGCTTCATCTCTTCGGCAACACCCTTGTAGGCGAGGGTGATGGCGCCGGCCTGGGTCCACACGGCATTGCCATAGGCATGATCCCCATGATGGTGCGTGTCGAAGACGTATTTTACGGGCTTGTTGGAGACTTTTTTGGCGGCCTCCATGGCGAGGCGCGCGCCGCTGGGAAAGTTCGCATCGACGACGATAAGGTAGTCCTTCATCTCGATGATGACGTTGTTGCAGTGGCCCAGCTTGTCGAGGTCGCCCTCACGAAACCAAACCCCGGGAACGATCTGTTTGACTGTACCCGGCTGGGCATCACTCGCGCCCGTAAAGAAGGCAACTGCCATCAGGAGCGCAAAGGCGCTCAGAATCCACACGCGTCGTTTCATTTATCGAAGCTCCGGCAAGATCGCCTATGCTATCGCTGGACAAACGGGAAATCAAGAGGAGTTTGGGGGTTTTGCAGTTAGCTGAACGCGGCCGCGAAGCCGACCTTAATAAAAATCCACAGGGCCCAAGAACCCACGACACAAGTGACCGCGGTGGCCCAAGACACTTTACGCGTAGCTGCCGCGACGCCGGTTGCCATCAAGACCAGGACCCAGAGCGTAAACACATCAAAGGAGCTGGCAAGAGCATACTCCCATTTCGGGGTTGTGGTTACGTCAAGGAATGCCCCGACGTTGGTGGGAGTAGGGTTTTGTAAATCAAACTGGTCCGGTTCTTTGAGCAAGAGAACAGCAAAACCCATGATGGTGGAAAGGACATACGGAATGAGCGCATAGCAGCAGATGGCGAATAATTGCCCGAATCTGATGTCGGCACCTAGAAACGTCTTGAAGATCAGCAGGAAAATGCCGGCAGCAATGAGGCAGATGATGGGCATCGCCACCGTGGCGCTCACATAAACGATGGCCGGAATGATCTTCATATTTACCGAGATGACCTGCTCGCGTGCGGCGGGGTCCATCTGCTGAATGCGGGCGTTGGACTCCATTTGCTGGCGAACAAAGCGCTCGAAGCCAACCCGCTGGCTAAACAGCACGATAAACGTCAGGCTTAGAACCGCGATAATGACGATGGGAGGCCACCAGCGTGTGCGGGTGGCGATATCGCGAAAAGCGGTACTTGGCTCGAATAGAACACCGGAAAGACGGGCAAATTCGCTCATCGGATGCGGAGAAGCGGGTGTAGCAGCGGCCATTTGGTCTGCCATTGTATACCGGCGATGTGCCGGTGTCTTGCCTGCCGGCCGGGCTACAGGCGGGCGTACTGGTTTTCGCGCGGAGGCCGGTAAGACACGTTCAAATGCGGCGTCTCCAGGCGTTGGTGACCCTGCATGCGCGATGCGAGGCAGCTTTCGAGCATCCCGCTCGTGAGCAGCGTTCGTTCGACGGGATACGGGGCCTTGCCGCTGGTGAACATCTCTACGACTTTAGCGATCAAACAGGCCGAATAAGTGACATTGGGCTCGGGCGTTAAAAGGAATTGCGTGGAAATGACACCGCGATCTTTGATGCGCGCAGCAAAATTGAAATCCCGCAGTGCTCCATCGAGCATGAGGAGAGTGGCCCGGAGGCCGTCGGCATATTCGATGAAATAGGCCCATGGATTGTGAGCCAGCTTGGGCAACTCTCCGTTATGGACCAGGTCCTGGGTGCGGCCGTCCTTCACGGTGAGGCCGAGCGGTGTATCGCTGCGGGAAAGGGCCGCAGTCAACAGATCTGCGGACCAACGGCCGTCACGTCCGGCCTGCCAGACAGCCTCCCCTTCGATGAATTGAACGGTTTTGACGCCTGTTTCACCCTGCCCCCGGCGCTCCACCATGCATTGCAGTGCTTCGAGGGCGTGAAAGTCCATGGCATCCGAGCCCCCCTCGCCCACCATCAACGCGTCCTCGATATGGCAACCGAGCGGCAGGTCAATTTCGGGTAATCGCCAGGTTACCGGCAGCGACGAGCCGGCGAGCATGGGGAAGCCGAGCCGGCGCGAGGCCTCGACCATCTGTTTGGCTTTTTCGAAACTGTAGGACAGGTGCTTGTCGTTAAAGACCGGGACGGAGCGGCCGTCTCTTTCGAAAACGTCGACGCACTGTTTGAAAAATTCGTAGCGTGGGTAGAGAATCTGGCCCTTATCGTTGCGCGGGTAATCGCCATGCTCGCCAATGATCATCACGGCGTCGACCGCGAGTTTGTCACCGCCGCAGCGAAGAGTCTCTGCGATGGTCGGATATACGTTGAATCCGAATTCACGTGCACGGGCTTCGCTCAGATCACCAACAGGCTTTTGATCGACGAAGAGAGAAACGATGCGCATATCCGGGCGATGCCAGCGGCCGCGGAACGGGTAACCCACCAATATGCGATCTGCTTCGTGCTGTGCGTGCGAGAGGTAACGATAGACGGTGGTAATGACTGCGATGCGCTGGGGCATGACCGGCTAAGTCCTCCAGAACGTGGATTCGCGAGTAGGCTGGTACGCGATGCCGAGGTGTGGAGTTTCGTAGCGCTCCTGCTTGCGATAGAGGCTTTCCACCCCGGCGGCGGTCAGGCCGGTGGTGAGCAGGGTGCGCTCCACGGGGTAGGTCGGCTTGCCGGTGAGAAACATCTGCTCCATGCCGTTCACGAGCGGGCTGAAAAAGTTAGCGAGCGTTGTACGGCCGTCGGGCATCGGCAGGTACATTTGGGTGGAGAAAGGCTGAGCGTTGCCCTCAATGCTCGCGGCGAAATTGAAATCTTTCAGCAATCCGCTCATGAGCAGCATGGTGCATTTGACGCCGTCCAGGTGCTCATACTGGTAAGCCACAGGATCCTGGACCAGGCGCCGCATGTCTTCATAGGTCGGAAAAACGTCATTGAATCCCTCGCGAGCGAGAGTCAGGGTATGGCTCCGGCATAGCGCCGCTTCCACCAGTTCGCGCGACCAGACACCTTCCCGGTATGCATTCCAGAAATTCTCGCCGCGGTAGGCCTGCACCCATTTAACGCCGCTCTCGCCGCCGGCACGGCGTTCCACCATGCACTGAATCGTCTCGAGGCCGTGAAAATCGTAGCTGTCCACGCCGCCGTAGCAAACGCAAACGGCCTCACGGACTCGTGCGCCCGGTGGCATTTCGAGGGACGGCGTGCGCCACGTCACGGCAAGACTCGATCCGGCCATGAGTGGGAAGCCCATATCACGCGCGGTGTCATACATCTGTTTTGCCCAATCCCAGTTCCACGACAGATGCTTGTCGTTAAAAACAGGCACCGAACGGCCGCTATCGCGAAAGACCTTCACAATCTGCTGAAAGAATTCGTATCGGGGATATTTCGTTTGTCCTTTCTCGTTCTTTGGATAATGACCATGCTCACCAACGAGGACAACACCATCAACGGCCAGTTTGGCCGTTCCGAGGGTCAACGCTTCGGCAATGGTCGGGTACATTTTCATCTCCGGGTGCCGTGCGGCACGCTCGCGGCTCCAATCGTCCTGACCAATCTGGTCGACATAGAGAGAAACCAGGTCCATGGGCGGATGATGATGCGTCCCGTTCCATCCGTATCCATCCAGAAGGCGGTCTACGATGTGCTGCGCGTGCGACATGCGGAAATAGATGGTGCAAACCGCGGCGAGTTTGGGGCGCTTGGCAGGCTGGGCGCTTCGCGCGAGCGGCGCTGCGCCGGCGCCTGCAATGAAGGTTCTTCGTGACAGTTTCACTTTCATTACTCCAGATCGACGATGGCGTACGGCCCCATCCGCGGGACTGTGAACTCGGTGCCGCCATCAGAATGCCCAAAATCGGCGAGCGCAGCATTGTCGATCCCGAAGACAGCTGACTTCGCGTGCTGGTACGCGCCGCGGACACGCACGCGGAGACCCTCCACTTTGCCGCCACCATAGTTCAGGAGGTGCACGCGAAGCCGCTTCGCATCCCCGGCCAGCTGTCCCAGAACCACCTCGCTACCGTAGATACGCAAATACCTTTTTTCGTCTGTGAGTTTTTGGCGAACCAGCGTGGCGAAAGCGAAAGGGTCGAGCGCTTCCTCTTTTGGGAATTCCTTCGACCCGATTTGGATGTTCAGATCGTATTGGGGCTCGGGTGACCTCACGATTCGGTAGAGGAGATTTCGCCGGGCGAGAAGATTAAACACCTCTCCGGTTTCGTCCGAACCGTCGTCGATAATTCCGATGTTGGCCAGCACGGGCATCGCGGGCAAGTCGACTTCCTTCAGGAATGCGAGCATTTGAGAAAACGCGGACAGGTCGCGCGGTTCCAAACGAACGACGGCCTCCGCCCCGTAGACATAGGCTTCAGCAGCCGCCAGTGCCGCATGCCTCCACGGGACATCGTAGTAGTACGGGCGGTGGGGATCACGCTCAATACGCCAACCATTGGCGTCAACCCACGGCATGCTGGTAGCCGTGGCGACGTTCATGCGCCGCTCGACTCCCGGTGATGGGAGCTTGATGAACTGAGTGATATCGAAAGCCTTCACGGGAATACCGGCGGCGGTCCAAGCAGATTGCTGGGCCGGCGGCACGAATAGGCGCTCGATACTCGCCGGCTTCACTGTGTCGGCCGTGTTTGGTCCTAGGTCCCAATAGAGCCCGGGCAGGAGAGCGGCGAAAAAAAAGGTGAGCTTCACAGCTCGATTTTCCTTGTCTGGATCTTCGCCAGGTCGTACACGCCCAGGCCAAGCGTCGATGCGTACTCGATATGCCCCGGCTCCCGTACGAAACGGTCAATTCTGGGATTGTCGTCGTAGCCCGGACCGGATTTGATGTGAGCCATGGAGCGATCCCAGACGGATGTCGCGTGTTCGGTTTTGCGCTTGCCATCGATCACATCGAGTAGCAGCCGGTCCATGGCTACGGGATCGGTTCCGAACATCATCTGCTTGGGGTAAAAGCGAAATTTGCGGTTTGGCGAGAACGGCCCACCGTGCCAGACACCGCGCAGACCGTCCATGACCGCGAGTACCGTGCGAGAGCGCAGAGGTTCGACGCTGGCAAGGGTTCCGATGAACGAATATGTATTGGTCTTGAAGCCTGCATGCGAGCGGGCAACGTTGGAAAAGCTGCCATAGGCAATGTTTTTCAGGCAGCCCGTCACGCCGGCCGCCCCGTGGTCCTTCATGTTGGGCACATTGATGATCTTGGTAACGTGCTCCGTCACCACGCGGGCCAGGTTGGAGCGCGTATCGTCTTCTCCGAAAAAATTGACGTCTACGTACGTCCGCGGATCGTATCCGGCGATGGAGCCGCGATCGTGCTCGGCCGTCCAGATGTGCACGTCGGCAGGCACGAAGCGATCGTAATGGACGGTATTCACCTGATTTTGAAATCGCTCGTAAATCCAGATTTGAGAGGGTTTAATGCCGAGCCCTGTCAGATTGCGCACAATTTCGCCGACTACCTCGGGAGTAGACATGATGCCCGGTGCGCCAGAGCAGTTGACCTTGATGCCTACCGTATCGCCGGAGTTGAAGAAGCGCGCCCAACTGTCACGAACGTCCGCATCGCCCGTCAGGGCGCGCATTCCCTGCGAGATCATGTCGCGCACGATCGCAGCGTCTACCTTTTCGGTCTGCTCATCGATCGACTTTGCGGAATGGACGCGAACCACTTTGCCTGGATAAGGTCCCGGCATACCCGGTTGCGCGGCAGGCTGGTATTGGCTAACGATTCTGTACTTTGGAAGATCATCACCCAGACGCGCCGCCAACACTGCGGGGGTGACGGCAGCCGACTGGAGGAAGGCTCGGCGATTCATGCTTTGATGATAGTCCGTTCGGAAGCGAGTCAGCGCTTGGCGCGCCCGAACAGACGAAGACGGATGACGAAGTGACGGCCTTCATCGCCATAAAAGCGCATAAACGAGGGCGATCCGATCACATTGCTGACAGCGGTGGGATTGCGGCTGCCGGTGAGGTTATTCGCCCCGAGACGAACAGCGCAGCGGTAGCCACGAAAAACGAACCGGCGCTCCAGATGCAGGTTCAGATCAAGATTAGACGGGAAGCGATGGGCATCCACAAGGCCCACGACCTCGCCTGCATCCGTTGTCACAGAGTAGGGAAACCCCGTGCGCCAGTCCAGCAGGTACGCAATGGCCCAGTTCTCCTGAAATCTCTTCAGAGGCGGAGGCAGGTAGCCCCAACTTAACAGTCGATTGGGAGAATCCCAGGGCATGGGCCCGAGGTTATCTCCCACCTGCAGTGGCTGGTCCACGCTGACATCCAGCACCGCGTTCGAGACGGCGCGAGAATGCACATAGCTGGCGAGCCACTCGTACTGCGCGCCGAAGGAGTGGCGCACAGTAAACGCGACCTCGTCGTATGAATCGCGCCGCAGATTGGTAAAGTTATACGTGCCGCCAAAACCATAGCCCAGAACCTCAGGCTGAACTACGGCGGGGCCGCTTGTTTCCGGTGCGTAAACGAAACCATCCTTGCCCCGCTTTCGCGTCCATTCCAATTTGGCGAATAGGCGATGCCCTAAAGCCTGTTCGATACCGGCACTGAAGCTGTCGTAGCGGGGCATACGGAGCCCGTGCCCGGGCACGAAGGTCGTAACCAGCGGCGTTTCCGGCTGGCCGGCCGGGGAAAACGGTACGGTAACAGCATGCTGATCAAGCGGCTTAGCGAACAACGCGAGGTTTGTGGCGTCGTAGATCACGCTGTATCCCGCAACCAGCTTGGTGTTTGAATTGGCGAATGGCGCGAAGGCCGCGGAGATACGTGGACCATAGGACGCCCGCCGGACCAGTTCGTCCCAATCCTGGCGCAGGCCTGCATCGACGACCAGTTTAGGCACGGGCTGCCAGTGGTCGTTGAGAAACGACGCGAACGCCAAATTCAATTCATCGACATCGCCGCTGCCGGTAAACGTCGTTTTAAATAAGGGCATGCCGGAAAGGCCAATGACCTCATAACTGCTGCGGGAGAAGTCGGCGTGGTAGCTGAGGCGTTGGATATCCGCTCCGGTCTGCAACTGGTGCCTTCCATAGAAGTGAAAGGCTGGTGGAAAAAAATTGACAAACCCTTGCTTGCGGCCGCCGTGCTGGTGGGCATCGACGAAATAATTACCGCTTCGCCCGCCGGGGGTCAGTAAATACGGTTCCGTTCCTTCGGGCACACGAACCTGGAACGTCCGCTGCCAGGCAAGGCCGCCTTCCAGCAAAGCGCCACTGCTCCAGGAGTGCGTATCCTTGACCGCAATCATCCAATGATTCGATCCCAAACCGCTGGTTGTCGAGATGGGATCCAGTGGACCGAGGCCGTAGTGATCCTGATGATCGAAATTCGTGAGGAGATCGGCGTAAATGATGTTGGCCGAACTCAGATTAACCTGGGCGTGGAACAGGTTGCCCGCCGCCCAGGAGGTGTTCGTATCGCTCCCCTTGGGAAGACCTGAGACATAGCCGCTGTCGAATTCCCCATCGAAGTTATCGGAAAACCAAGCGCGGCCTTTCACGATTGGTCCCGAAAACACCGCCCGCGGCGTCCAGTCGCCTAGCCGGAGTCCACCATGCAGATCCGGACCGGGAATGAAGTTGGTGGCGGCGAAGTGATATTCGTCTGTTCCGTTTTCAGTGTTGATGGCCAGTGTGCCCGCGGAACCCCGGCCGTTCTGCGGCGATTCACGCGAGGCCGCGAGGTCAAGCGAACGGATGCCTTCCACCGCAAGCCGGATCATGTATCGCCCATTAATCGGGTCGCTGATGTCGAAACCGTCGAGCGTGTACTGTGTTTGATACTCGGCACCGCCGTGGAAATGCAGGCCGCCGGAAGCATCCTGAATGACCCCGGGCGTCAAGCGCATCGAATTGCGCAGGCTGTTGCTGGCCGGATAGGGAATGTCGTTAACGACTGTTCCGCTGAGGCGCTGCACGCTCTCGGTGCGCGCCGGATCGACCGGAGACGGCGAATCGCCAACCTGGACATTCTGGAACACTTCCCGCTCCGGATTCAGTACCAGCGTGACCTCGGCGGGTTTCGCTTCCACCCGCAACGGCCTGTTCAGCCGAAAAAAGCCGACCCGTTCAACGTCGATGGCGTAGTCGCCCGGTTCCGCGATTGCCAAACGGAAGGCCCCGGCCGGACCGGAGTAAGCCTCTGCGACGGTCTGAAGGCCTTTCTGGGCCCGAACCCGGGCACCGGGCACCGGGGCCTCGTTGTCGTCCACCACGTGGCCGTTCAAAATCACTTGAGCGTCAGCGCCCATGGCTACCAGAGCTGCTAACACCGTTACCATCCATGGTTTCGACACGAGACTGCCTGGAACCACTATATCCGGGCTAGGTAGGCCATCCAAGGCAACACCCGGAATCGTAACTTTTTTGGGTCTGATGGCGAACCAACATACGGAGCCCGTGAATCGCAATATGATGGAAGGACAGCAGTAGTAGCGTGGAGTGATATAAATGTTACGTCAAGCACACTTTGCAATCCCTCGGCTTCTCATGACAGCGGCGACGGTGGTCGCGTGCGCCCTCCCGCTGGTTGCAGCGAACTTTCCCGACCCGGCAATCGACGCATCACATTCTGCCGGAAAGTCAGAGACGGCGGTTCTGGCCGGCGGATGTTTCTGGGGCGTAGAAGGTGTATTCGAGTCCCTAAAGGGAGTTTCAAACGTCGTTTCCGGCTATTCCGGGGGCAAGGCTAAGACTGCCCATTATGAGATGGTCAGCACCGGGACAACCGGTCATGCGGAGTCGGTACAAATCACCTATGATCCGTCGCAAATCTCCTACGGCCAATTGCTGAAAATTTTCTTCTCTGTTGCGCACGATCCTACCGAGAAGAACCGTCAGGGTCCCGATTGGGGCACACAATACCGCTCCGAGATCTTCTATGCCAATGACGAGCAAAAGCGCGTCGCGGAAGCCTACGTTCAGCAGTTGAACGACGCCAAGATCTACAAGAAACCGATTGTGACGCTGATCGAGCCATTGCAGGCCTTCTATCCGGCCGAAGAGCATCACCAGCATTTCATGGCTCGCAACCCCAACTACCCCTACATCGTGTATAACGATGCTCCGAAAGTGAGACATCTTCATAAGGAGTACCCGGAGCTGGTGAAAGGAGATGCGAAATGAGCACTTTCGGAAGTAATCGTCGCGGTTTTCTTCGTCTCTTGGGCGCCCTGGCTGCCGGAAAGTTTGCCATCGCCGGAGGGAAGCACGAGGCCAAGGTGCTGCACATCGTGGATTTTGACGGGGCGGGCGTAAGGAAAGGAACCCAGGAAGTGGAAAAGATTCAAAAATCAGATGCCGAATGGAAGGAGCAGTTGACGCCGGAACAGTACCAGGTCACCCGGCACCAGGGGACGGAGCGCGCCTTCACTGGGAAATACTGGAATAACCACGAAGACGGCCTTTATAAATGCATTTGTTGTGGAACCGTCCTGTTCGATTCACGCACCAAGTTCGAATCTGGTACCGGCTGGCCCAGTTTTTGGGAGCCTATAGCAAAAGAGAACGTGACCATTCATCAGGACTTCAGCTACGGTATGCGGCGAGAGGAAGTGCTGTGCACGCGTTGTGACGCTCACCTTGGGCACGTGTTTCCGGATGGCCCTCCGCCGACTCACCAGCGCTACTGTATGAACTCGGCATCACTTGATTTCGCTCCCCGAGGCAAGACCGGAGCCTAGGACGCCGCCTGAAGCCCCGCGACCGGATTGGACGAAACCATCCGAAATTGGTACAACCGTCGCAATGGGCTTTCTTGACGAAAACTTCCTGCTGCAGAACACGACGGCCCGGCGGCTGTACTTTGAGTACGCCGAACCGGAGCCGGTTCTTGACTATCACAATCACCTTCCGCCCAAAGATATTGCTGAAGATCGCCGATTTGCCAATCTGTTCGAAATCTGGCTGGAGGGCGACCACTACAAGTGGCGGGCCATGCGTGCTAACGGCGTGGACGAGCGATTTTGTACCGGAAACGCCTCTCCCTACGAGAAGTTTCTCGCCTGGGCCGCGACGGTTCCGCACACGCTGCGCAACCCGCTCTATCATTGGACCCATCTGGAGCTGCAGCGCTACTTCGGCATACGCGACCTGTTGAACGAGCGCACGGCGCCCGCAGTTTGGGAAAGAGCGAATGCCATGCTGGCAAACCCAGACCTTACCGCTCGCGGCATCCTACGGCGGTTTCACGTTACCGCCCTGTGCACCACGGATGACCCGGCCGATGATTTGTGCCATCATCGCGCCATCGCTGCTTCGAAGTTCGAGGTTGCCGTTTTCCCGGCTTTCCGTCCGGACCGTGCGTTGGAGGTCCATTCGCCCGACCGCTGGAACGGCTGGCTGGCACGCTTGGAAAAGGTCGTGAACCGTGAAATACGGAACCTGACCGGACTGCTGGATGCACTGAACCGCCGGCACGAAGATTTTCATACCCTGGGATGCCGGCTTTCGGATCACGGACTTAATGCGTGCCCGGCAGAAGAATGTACGGAGGCCGAGGCTAGGGGGATCTTCGACAAAGCTCGCGGTGGCCAGGCGGCGTCGGAATTTGAGCAGTTGAAGTTCGCCTCCTTTTTAATGCTCCACTTCGGCCGGTTGGACGCACAAAAGGGCTGGACCAAGCAGTTGCACCTGGGCGCCCGGCGCAGCACGAACTCGCGCATGCTGGCTCAAGCCGGCCCGGACACGGGATTCGATTCGATGGGTGACCCACCGCAAATAGATGGCTTGGCCCGGTTCCTGGATGCGCTCGAACGTGAAGGCTCGCTGCCGAAGATGATTCTCTACAACGTCAATCCCGTGCAGAATTATGCCTTCGCGACAATGGCAGGAAACTTCGCCGGCGCCGGAATCGCGGGGCGAGTTCAGTTCGGTAGCGGGTGGTGGTTCCTCGATCAGAAGGAAGGCATCGAGATGCAGTTGAATGCGCTCTCCAACTGCGGGTTGCTCTCCCGTTTCGTGGGTATGCTTACGGATTCCCGCTCCTTCATGTCGTTTCCGCGGCATGAGTATTTCCGTCGGGTACTTTGCAACCTGGTAGGTGGCGAGATGGAATTGGGTCAGTTGCCGGACGACTTAGATCTGTGCGGCAGTATGGTTCGGAACATCTGCTATGCCAATGCGCGCACCTATCTCGGCTTGCCGGATACGCTAAACCATTCTGAACGTTAGTTGGCGCCCTATGTGCCAATCGGCATAGGCGCGCAGCTGTCATTTGGCACTCGTGGATTGGCCGGGCGAGTCCTCATACTGGAAACAAATCATCAGGATAATTCATGACCCACCCTCCATCCGCGCTCGCGCCCGATTCTGCTTCCGTTCCCCCTCGAGTAAAAGGCCAACCCCCTCGATCCTCTTCGCACGCATGGATATGGGTCTTGGTAATTGCAGCTTTGTTGGCTGCGGGCTACTACTTCTGGCCTAAAGCTAACGGACCCTCGCAGTCGGCCGGCACTCAGGGGGCGAACTCAGGGAAGAAGGGCAGGGGCGGTGCCGGGATCATTCCGGTAGTGGCGGTACGCGCGAAGAAAGGCGACATCGGCGTCTACATCAACGGTCTGGGAAGCGTCACTCCCATCTACACCGTCACCGTCAAGACTCGCGTCGATGGGGAAATTATGAACGTCCTCTACACCGAGGGCCAGATGGTGCATAAAGGCGACCTCTTATTGGAGATCGATCCCCGGCCCTATCAGGTGATGCTCGAGCAAGCCGAAGGACAACTCGCCAAAGATCAGGCAACGCTAAACAACGCCCGGGTCGATCAGACACGCTACGAAAAACTCCTGTCGCAGAATGCGATTCCGGAGCAACAGTTGTCTACGCAAAAAGCCACTGTTGCATCGGCAGAAGGAGCCGTCAAAGCCGATCAGGGAGCGATCGATAATGCCAAGCTCGACCTGATCTATTCGCGCATCACAGCGCCGATCACCGGCCGGGTAGGTCTACGGCTCGTAGATCCGGGAAATATCGTGCACGCTTCGGACAGCAATGGATTAGTGGTGATCACGCAGATCGATCCCATCAGCGTTATTTTTCCGATCGCGGAGGATCAGCTTCCGCCTGTCGTGCGAAAGCTCCATGCAGGGCAACACTTGAAGGTTGAAGCGTGGGATCGCGCCATGAGCAACAAACTCGGCACCGGCGTACTGCAGACCGTGGACAATCAAATTGATGAAACGACCGCAACGGTAAAACTTCGCGCTCAGTTCGACAACAAGAACAGTCTGTTGTTTCCCGGCCAGTTCGTGAACGCGCGGCTCCTGGTAGAAGAACAGCGCGGAGTAACCCTGGTACCGAACGGAGCCATACAGAGGAACTCGCAGAATACCTACGTGTGGCTGGTGAAGCCGGATCAATCGGTGACAGTGCGCGAAATCAACGTCGGCACAACCGAGGGTGATCAGTCGCAGATTCTTACGGGAGTGGCGCCCAACGACGTGGTCATCACCGACGGCGTGGATAAGCTTCAGGAAGGAACAAAGGTCAGCGCCCATATTGACGGCGACAAACCACGGAGCGCGGGCAAGTGAGCCCATCCCGGACATTCATTCTGCGGCCGGTAGCCACGTCGCTGCTGATGATCGCCATCGTTTTGGTGGGGGTGGTGGCCTATAAGCAGTTGCCGGTCTCGGCGCTTCCCGAAGTGGACTATCCCACGATCCAGGTCGTGACGTTTTATCCGGGCGCCAGCCCTGACGTGATGGTGTCGGCGGTAACCGCGCCGCTCGAGCGCCAGTTCGGCCAGGTGCCTGGTCTCCAGCAGATGACATCCACCAGCTCCGATGGCAGCTCGGTGATCACACTGCAGTTCAATCTGAGCCTGAACATCGACGTTGCGGAGCAGGAAGTACAGCAATCCATTAATGCCTCGGGAACGTTCTTACCCGCCGATCTGCCTACGCCGCCCATCTATAACAAGATCAATCCTGCGGATACTCCTATTCTCACCTTGGCCCTTTCATCCACCACTTTGCCCTTGTCCAAAGTTGAGGATTTGGCGGACACGCGCCTGGCCCCCAAAATTTCCCAGCTCCCCGGTGTGGGTTTGGTCAGCATCAGCGGCGGACAGAAGCCGGCTGTTCGCATTCGGGCAAATCCCACGGCGCTGGCAGCCGCCGGTTTGAACCTCGAGGATCTGCGAAGCACGCTGACGGCCGCGAACGTCAATCAGGCGAAGGGCAATTTCGATGGACCGCACCAGGCCTACACCATCGGAGCCAACGATCAGTTGCTGACCAGCCGCGATTATGCCGCGCTGATCGTCGCTTACCGTAACGGCGCGCCGGTGAAACTGACGGATGTGGCCACGATCTCTGACGATACGGAGAACGTTCGCCAGGCGGCATGGATGAACGAGGTGCCCGCCGTAATCATGAACGTGCAGAGACAGCCGGGCGCCAATATTATTGCCGTGGTGGACCGCGTCAAGCGCGTTCTGCCGCAATTGCAAACCTCCCTGCCCACCTCCATTCAAGTCAAGATCCTGACTGACCGGACAACTACCATCCGGGCCTCGGTTGAGGACGTGGAATTCGAGCTGATGCTCACCATTGCCCTCGTGGTGATGGTGATTTTCCTGTTTCTGCGGAACCTCTACGCGACCATCATTCCGAGTGTCGCGGTTCCCCTGTCGCTCATCGGAACGTTCGCTGTAATGTATTTGCTCGGCTACAGCCTGAACAATCTCTCGCTGATGGCGTTGACCATTTCGACCGGCTTCGTGGTTGACGATGCCATCGTGATGATCGAGAACATCTCGCGCTTCATCGAGGAAGGCGAGCGGCCCCTGCAGGCAGCCTTGAAGGGCTCGGAACAGATCGGTTTCACCATCATTTCGCTGACGATTTCTCTTATCGCCGTGCTCATACCGCTGCTGTTCATGGGGGACATCGTCGGCCGTCTGTTCCGGGAGTTTGCGGTTACGCTGGCCGTCACCATCCTGGTGTCCGCCGTCGTTTCGCTCACCCTGACCCCCATGATGTGCGCCAAGTTGCTGAAGCATACTCCAGATGCCAAGCAGGGCCGGTTTTACCGGGTTTCCGAACACGCCTTCGACAGCGTAATCTCGCTCTACGGAAAGACTCTCACCTGGGTGCTGTGCCACCAGACGATGACGCTCCTGGTGGCCCTCGCCACTTTGGGGTTGACGATCGTCATGTTTGTCTATATCCCCAAGGGCTTTTTTCCCATCCAGGACACAGGCGTGATTCAGGGAGTTTCCGAAGCGGAGCAGACCGTTTCATTCAAATCGATGGCCGAGAGGCAGCAGCAACTGGATAAAGTTATTTTGCAGGATCCGGCGGTCGAAAGTCTCTCGTCCTTCATCGGCATCGACGGGACGAATACAACATTGAACAGCGGCCGCATTCAGATCAACCTGAAACCACTGAACGAGCGCAAAGTCAGCGCCAGTGAAGTCATTCGCCGGCTTCAGCCTGAATTGGCGGCAGTCACCGGCATCACCTTATTCATGCAGCCCGTGCAGGACATTACCGTGGAGGATCGCGTCAGCCGCACCCAATTTCAGTACACCCTGGAAGATCCCAACGTCGACGAACTCAATACCTATGCACCTCGCATGTTGGAACGGCTCCAGAAACTGCCCGAACTGCGAGATGTCGCCAGCGATCAACAGACCGGAGGGCTGCGTACCAAATTGGTGTATGACCGCGATACCGCTTCGCGCCTGGGCATCACTCCATCCACGATTGATAACACGCTCTACGATGCTTATGGCCAGCGTCAGGTATCGACCATGTTCACGCAGTTGAACCAGTACCACGTGGTTTTGGAAGTCGATCCCGGATTTCAGCAGGACCCGTCGGATCTCCGGCATCTCTATATTCGTGCTTCGGGATCCACCGGCTCCGCCGGCTTGGTCTCGGGCGGATCGGCGAGTACGGTCCTGTTCGGGCCCTCCAGCTCCTCCACCAGCACTTCCCTCGCACCTGGATCGAGCGTATCCACCGCGGCAACTTCGTCGGCGTCATCCGGTTCCAGCAGCGCGTCGAGTCAGGCATTCGCCGGCACCGCCGCTTCGTCCCAGGTTTTTGCCACCGGGAGCCAGGTACCGCTTAGCGCCTTCACTCATCTGGAGCAGACCACGGTTCCCATCACCATAAATCACCAGGGGCAGTTTCCTGTGGTCACCCTGTCGTTCAATCTGGCCCCCGACGCGTCCCTCGGCGACGCTGTCGATGCCGTGAACCAGGTGAAAAGGGATATCGGGATGCCGGCCAGCATCCAGGCCGAGTTTCAGGGTACGGCGGAGGCGTTTCAGGCTTCACTCGCCAACGAACCCGTACTGATCCTGGCGGCGTTGATTACGGTTTACATCGTTCTCGGAGTTTTGTACGAAAGCTACATTCATCCCATCACGATTCTGTCCACGCTTCCCTCGGCGGGCGTCGGAGCCCTGCTGGCTCTTTACATCTGCCGCAACGATTTCAGCGTCATCGCCCTCATCGGTATCGTGCTTTTGATCGGCATCGTGAAAAAGAACGGCATCATGATGATCGATTTTGCGCTGGAGCAGGAGCGCAAGGAAGGACGCCCGCCGGAAGAGGCTATCTTTCAGGCCTGCCTGCTGCGCTTCCGTCCCATCATGATGACGACCATGGCCGCGCTGCTCGGAGGACTTCCGCTCGCGCTCGGCACGGGCACGGGTTCGGAGCTGCGCCGCCCCTTGGGCATCACCATGGTCGGTGGATTGATTCTCAGCCAGGCCCTGACTTTGTACACAACGCCCGTCATTTACCTGTGGTTCGACCGCTTAGCCCGCCGTTTCGGCAGCACATCGGACAATCCTGAAGGCCCTGAATTAGTTCCGGCAGATTGAGCCATGAATATTTCCAAGCCTTTCATTCATCGGCCCGTGGCCACGACCCTGTTGACAATCGCGGTGGCGATGTCGGGCGTGGTCGCTTTCCGGCTCTTGCCCGTTTCTCCCCTGCCTCGCGTGGATTTCCCTACCATCTCGGTCTCCGCTTCGCTGCCCGGCGCCAGCCCGGAGACCATGGCATCTTCAGTCGCCACCCCGCTCGAACGCCAGTTTGGACGTATTGCCGGCGTTACCGAGATGACTTCCGCGAGCTACCTCGGGAGTTCCAGCGTAACCCTTCAGTTCGATCTCAGCCGCAACATCGACGCCGCGGCGCGTGACGTGCAAGCGGCCATAAACGCAGCCGCTGGGTATCTGCCGGCAAACCTCCCGATGCACCCCACATACCGTAAGATCAATCCCGCGGATTCCCCCATCTTCATGATGGCGTTGACGTCAAACGTCCTTGACAAAGGCCATATGTATGACGCTGCGTCCACCATCATGGCGCAGAAGCTGGCGCAGGTGAAGGGCGTCGGTCAGGTCTTTGCCTGGGGAAGCGCCTTGCCTGGCGTGCGTCTCGAACTCAATCCCATGGCCATGAACAAGTACGGAATCGGCCTGGAGGGCGTCCGTGGCGTGATGGCCGCAGCGAACGCCAACACACCGAAGGGGCATTTCGATGACGGGCGCCACATGTGGGAAGTGGGCGCCAACGATCAGTTGTTTAAAGCGAAGGACTACCAGCCGCTTCTCGTCACCTATCACAACGGTGCGCCGGTGCGCCTGTCGGACATCGGTCGCGTGGAAGACTCGGTCGAGGACACGCGGAACGCCGGCTATGCCAACGGTAATCCTTCCGTGATGTTGGCCATATTCCGCCAGCCGAATGCCAATATCATCGAAACGGTCGACCGCATCCGCGCGCTCCTTCCCCAGTTGCAGGCTGAAATACCCCAGACCATTAAGATCAACGTCAGCCTCGATCAGACGATTTCCATTCGTTCTTCGGTCCACGAAGTGGAGAAGGCGCTGACGATTTCGGTGATCCTCGTCATTCTCGTTGTTTTTGTATTTCTGCGAAGCGTGCGCACCACCATCATCCCGAGCGTGGCTGTCCCGGTTTCACTCGTGGGCACTTTTGGTGTCATGTATCTGCTCGGATATAGCATCGACAACCTCTCGCTGATGGCGTTAACCATCTCCACCGGCTTTGTGGTGGATGACGCCATCGTCGTCATCGAAAATATCACCCGCTATCTCGAGCAGGGCATGCGTCCCATGGCAGCGGCATTACGCGGCGCCAGTGAGATCGGTTTCACCGTTCTGAGTATCAGCGTGTCCCTGATTGCCGTCTTTATCCCGCTTTTGATGATGGGCGGTATCGTAGGCCGGTTGTTCCGGGAGTTCGCGGTCACCTTGTCGGTGGCCATCGCGGTGTCCCTCGGCGTTTCGCTCACCACTACGCCCATGATGTGCGCGTACATGCTGCGAGAATATACCTCCCACGGCCGTATTTACCGGGCCAGCGAACGCGCCTTCGATTGGATCATCGCTCAGTACGGCCGCACCCTGTCGCGTGTGCTGCGCCATCCGTCACTCACTCTCCTCGTGCTGGTCGGAACCGTCGCATGCAACGTGTACCTCTTTGTCCGCACCCCCAAGGGCTTTTTTCCGCAGCAGGACGGAGGACGCCTCATGGGCCAGATCATCGCCGATCAGGACACCTCATTCCAAACCATGCAGAAACTGCTGCTCCGTATGAGCAAGATCGTTCAGGATGATCCGGCAGTGGACGTGGTCAACGCCTCTACCGGGGGCGGAGGCGGCGGCGGGTCCAGCACCAACACAGCGCGCTTGTTTATTTCTCTCAAACCGCTCGAAGAGCGGAAAGTCAGCGCGGACTTGATCATCGCGCGCTTGCGCCCCAAACTCGCCACCATCCCCGGCGCGTCGCTTTATCTGCAGGCGTCGCAGGACATTCGCGTGGGGGGCCGCGGCAGCAGTGCGCTTTATCAGTTCACCATGCGCGGCGACAATCTGCAGGACCTCACCACTTACGGACCCTTAATGCTGAATGCGTTGCGCAAGGTTCCGCAAATCGCCGATGCTAATTCCGATCAGCAGAACAATGGGCTTCAGTCCATCCTCCAAATTGACCGCCCAACAGCGGCGCGCTTTGGCATTTCTCCGCAATTGATCGACAACACGCTTTATGACGCCTTCGGACAACGCCAGGCGTCCACCATGTACACGGGCCTCAATCAATACCATGTCGTGATGGAGGCCGCGCCGGAGTTCGGTCAGACCCCGGAAACCTTACGCGAGATTTACGTGAAATCGCCTTCGGGACAGGAAGTACCCTTAAGCGCTATCACGCGCTACGTCCCGGCCACGGCTCCGCTCGCAGTGAATCACCAGGGGCTGGCCCCCGCGGTCACCATTTCTTTCAACCTGAACCCCGGCGTCGCGCTGGGAGACGCGGTGGCCGCTATCGAAGAAGCCGCCGCCAAAGTCGGTCTTCCCTCCACCATCCATAGCGCATTCGCCGGGACCGCACAGGCCTATCAGGATTCGCTCAGCAATGAGCCTTTGCTGATCGCCGCCGCTTTGGGCGCGGTTTACATCGTACTCGGCATTCTCTATGAGAGCTATATTCACCCCATCACCATCCTGTCCACGCTGCCTTCCGCCGGCGTGGGTGCGCTGCTGGCTCTGATGATTTGCCGGATGGAGTTAAGCGTCATCGCCATGATCGGAATCATACTGCTCATCGGCATTGTCAAGAAGAACGCCATCATGATGATCGACTTCGCCTTGGCCGCCGAGCGCAATGAGCACAAGAGTTCGAGAGACGCCATCTACGAAGCTTGTATCTTGCGCTTCCGCCCCATCCTCATGACCACCATGGCTGCCCTCCTCGGAGCGTTGCCGCTGGCTTTGGGCACAGGGGTGGGCTCCGAACTTCGCCGTCCGCTCGGCATCACGATTATCGGTGGCCTGATCGTCAGTCAATTGCTCACTTTGTACACCACACCGGTTGTCTACTTGTTCCTCGATCGTTTGCAGGTCCGTGTCGGCGGAGCACGGGTGCGGGAGCCCGGCGGGGTCGATCCGGTCGGATCGGAGGCATAGCGCCATGTTCAATATCACGGTGCGGCCGGATTCCTCCGGCACCAGGACATTGGCCCTCTCCGGGAGCATCGAAGCCGAATCGGTCCAGAAAATCGATCGCCTCATTAAAGACGTTCGACAAACCCCGGGGCCGGTCGTCCTTGATATGGGAGAAGTTACTTTGATGGACCGCGTTGCCGCTCGTTTTCTGGCCCGCCAGCAGAAACGCGGCGTTGCTTTGGTCAATTGCCCCCGGTATATCGAGCATTGGATAACTCAACAAACGGCTCCTCATGAATCGCGCAAATAAATCCACTTTTCCCCGCGCTCTCGGTGTTGTAAGCGCCATGCTGCTGGCCAGCGGATGCATGGTTGGCCCCAACTACCAGAGACCCAAGGCCCCCGTGCCGGCTGCCTTCAAGGAACCACCGCCCGAGGGCTGGAAGGAGGCCCAGCCAAACGATGCCGTGCTGCGCGGTCAGTGGTGGGAGCTTTATAACGATCCGCAGCTCAATGCGCTCGAACAGCAGGTGAGCATCTCGAATCAAAACGTGCTGGCCGCCGAAGCGCAGTTTCGCGCTGCCAGGGCCGCAGTCCGCGTTGCTCGCGCCGGCTTGTTTCCCACCGTCAGTGTTGCGCCTTCCGTTATCACCACACGCACGCCGTCACAGGTTACGGGTACCGTGCAGGGAGGCACGGCGGCTAAACCCCGCGGCTTCTATTCCCTGCCTATCGAAGCGTCCTACACAGCCGATTTGTGGGGCAGCATTCGGCGCACTGTCGCCGCCAGCACAGCCAACGCGCAGGTATCCGCGGCCGATCTTGAGAATGCAAAACTTACCTACCAATCGGAACTTGCGTCCGATTATTTCCAACTCCACGGACTCGATGGCGATGCCGAGCTGTTGGATTCCGCCGTTAAGTCATACGCCGAGTTCCTGCAGCTCACCCGAAATCGCTATGCGGGCGGCGTGGCTTCCCTCGGTGACGTGGCGCAGGCGGAAACGCAGCTCGAGACCACTCGCGCCCAGTTAGTAGATATCGGAGTGCAGCGAGCTCAATTCGAACATGCCATCGCCATTCTCATCGGCAAGTCGCCTGCTGAACTATCGATTCCGGCGGCGACGCTCAAGACCCCTCCTCCGGTGATTCCGCTTAGCCTTCCCTCCGCGCTGCTCGAGCGCCGGCCGGACATCGCCGCCTCGGAGCGTCAGGTCGCTGCCGCCAATGAACAAATCGGTATTGCCAAAGCCGCCTTTTATCCCACCTTGTCGATCAGCGCTTCGGCCGGGCTGGAGAGTGCTGACTTTCTCAAATGGTTCACCTGGCCGAGCCGCTTCTGGTCGGTAGGCCCGCAACTCGCGGAAACTCTCTTTGACGCCGGCAGAAGACATGCCCAGGTCGCCCAGATTGAAGCCTCCTACGACGCTACCGTAAGCAACTATCGCCAAACCGTACTGACTGCTTTCCAGCAAGTGGAGGACAATCTCTCAGCGCTGCGCGTTCTGGCCGAAGAGGCCCAGGTTCAGGAGCGCGCCGTCAGGGCTTCCAGACAGTCCTTGACCATTTCCACCGACCAGTACAAGGGTGGCATCGTCAGCTACCTCCAGGTGATCACCGCGCAGACCGCAGCCCTCCAGGACGAGAGATCCGCTATCGACATCCTCACACGCCGCATGACCGCGAGCGTGCTGCTCATTGAAGCTTTGGGCGGCGGGTGGAACGCTTCGGATCTCCCCAAACCCGCGGAAATCGTAACCGCCGGCCGGTGAGTACGGCTTAGTCGAAGACGACCGTCTTGTTGCCGTAAAACAATATGCGGTGCTCCAGGTGCCAGCGCACCGCGCGTGACAGAACCGCTTTTTCCAGATCGCGCCCTCTCTCGATCAAGTGCGCCACCTGATCGCGATGCGAAACGCGGGCTACATCCTGCTCGATAATCGGCCCCGCGTCCAACTCCTCTGTGACGTAATGACTTGTGGCGCCGATAATCTTCACGCCGCGATCGAATGCCGCATGGTACGGGCGCGCGCCGGTGAACGCCGGCAGAAATGAGTGATGTACGTTTATGATGCGCCGCGGATAGCGCGTCACGAATGCAGGCGAGAGCACCTGCATATAGCGTGCCAGCACAAGCAGATCAATCCTGTTTCTTTCCAGCAAATTCATTTGCATCGCCTCGGCTTGCTCTTTACCGAGGTCTTCGATGGGCACCGTGTGAAAGGGTATCCGGTAGAACGCCGCCAGAGGCTTTGCGTCTTCGTGATTGCTGACAATCAGAGCGATCTGGCAGCGTAGCTCGCCGATCTGATGGCGATGCAACAGATCCACTAGGCAATGCTGATATCGGGAAACAAAAATGCCCACGCGCGCGATTACCGATGTGTTCTCGCAGCGCCAGCGCATGTGGTAGCGCCTCGCAATCGGCTGAAACTCACGGCTGAAACTTTCCGGGTCCGGAAGCGTGAATTCTGCAAGGTCGAACTCCACGCGCATAAAGAACAAACCGGCTTCATTATCCTGATGCTGGTCCGAACTCAGAATATTCGCACCGTGAGAATAAAGGAAAGTGGCCACCGACGCCACAATGCCTTTCGCGTCGGGGCAATCGATTAACAGGACTGCCGTTCGCTGCATGCGGCTATCCGCCAGTCAGCATCAGAAAGTGTGCAGGTAGTGGTCGCGCTCCCACTGGCTGATGCTTTGGTGGTATTGCCGCCACTCTTCCCGCTTGACGCTGGCATAGTACGCCGCGTAGTCGGTTCCCAGCGCCTCTCGCAAAACCGTATCGTGCTCGAAGCAGTCTAACGCCTCACGAAGCGTCGTGGGCAGGAAAGTAATGTTCCTCCGTTCGAGTTCCGCCTCAGCCAGCTCGTATAAGTTGTCGTTGTTTGGGTGCCCCGGATCGATTTTGTTTTCGATGCCGTCCAGACCCGCCGCCAGCATCGCCGCGCTCGCGAGATACGGATTCGCCGCACCGTCCACCGCGCGATTCTCCACCCGCCCGGGACCAGGCACGCGGATCATTTGCGTCCGGTTCGATGCTCCGTAGGTGACATACACCGGCGCCCAGGTCGCTCCGGACCGCGGTGCGCCGCGGATCAGGCGTTTGTAGCTGTTCACCAGAGGCGCAATAACTGCCGCTAACCCGCGTGCGTGATGCAGGAGCCCGCCCATAAACCATCGCGCGACTTGCGACAGCCCCAGTGAATCATGCTCATCCACAAATACGTTTCTCCCGCTCTCGGCGTCCGCCAGGCTCATGTGATAGTGCGCTCCGTTGCCAGTCAGGTGGGCGAACGGCTTCGGCATGAACGTTGCCCATAGCCCGTGCTGTTCCGCCACCGTCCGCACCATCCACTTGAAAAAGGTCTTCCGGTCGGCGGTAGTCAGCGCATCCGAATAAGTCCAGTTGATCTCAAACTGGCAGTTGGCGTCTTCGTGATCGTTGGCGTACGGGTCCCATCCGAGATCCTGCATGTACCGCAGCAACGTCGTCATCACGTCGAGGTTGCGATGCAACGCCCGCAGATCGTAACAGGGCTTGGCGGTATTATCGAGCGCATCCCAAGGCTCGTACTCGTCACGCGAATTCTTCTTCAGCAGCATGAACTCGGGTTCCACGCCGACATTGAAGACGTATCCCTTCTGCTGTGCGCGTTCCAGTTGTCGCGTCAGGATGGTGCGCGGGCAGTACGGCCAAGCCTGGCCGTTCACATGCAAATTGCCGGGCACCCACGCCACGTTCCTTCTCCATGGCAGCACCATGAGCGACCGGAAATCCGGAATGCTCAATATGTCCGGGTCGTGCGGCCCCTGGTTCAAGTCTCCGGCGGCGAATCCGGCAAACCCGGCGCCCTCGAGCGCCATCTCGTCGATGTGCGACGCGGGCACCAGCTTGGCTTTCGGTGCTCCGCTTAGCTCGACAAACGAGCAGAAAAAATACTCGATACCCGCGTCTTTGACCAGCGACTTGACTTGTTCCAGCATCCTCTCAACCTCGCTCAGGAAGAAACCGCGGCTGCTGCTTTCTCACCCACCAGTTGCCCCCCGTAGAATCGGGCGGGTGAAAATGGCTCAATAATCTTCGGCGTCTTTCCTGTCGCGATCAGTTCCGCCAGATTCTTCGCCGCCGCCGGCGCTGCCTTAAACCCGTACGTTCCCCAACCCACATCAACGTAGTAATTCTCTAATTCTCGTGACACCCCGATGACGGGCGCGTAATCGGGCGTCATATCGCAGATTCCCGCCCACTGGCGGAGCACCCGCAAGCCGGATAGCTGCGGAAACAGCTCGAGCGTATAGGATGCCATCTGTTCCAGCGTGGGAAGCGTGCCCTTCAAACTGTACGACTGGTACGGATCAATCTCCGCCCCGATCACCAGTTCGCCTTTGTCGGTTTGATTCACGTAAACGTGCAGGCTCGCCGAAACGATCACTTTGTCGAGAAATGGTTTGAGCGGCTCGGTTACGCAGGCCTGTAGCGGATGGCTCACAATCGGCAGCGTGACGCCCGCCAGTTTCGCCGCCATCGAGGCCCAGCCGGCCGTCGCGTTGACCACCTTGCCGGCGGCAATGTCACCGCGGTTCGTGACCAGCTTTTCCGCCTTGCCGCGCGACACCCGAACACCCGTCACTTCTGTGTACGGGTGAATTTCAACCCCCAATCGATCGCAAGCCCGCGCATAACCCCACACCACCGCGTCATGCCGGATAATGCCGCCCGGTGGATGATAGAGCGCCGCCAGCACTGGCAACCGCGGCCGGTCACTCATGTCCATCGCCGGTACCAGCCGGCGAATTTCGTCGCGATCAATCACCCGGCTGTCTACGCCCAGCACTTGATTATTTTCGGCCCGGACGCGCAGACCGGCGATCGCAGAATCCGTGTGTGCCAGCGTCAAATGCCCGCACTGGCTGAAAAGCAGATTCCATTCCAGCTCTCGCGAAAGCTGTTGGTAGAGCTGCACCGATTCTTCGTAGAACGGAATGCCTTCCGCAGTCCGGTAGTTCGATCGAATAATGGCCGTGTTGCGCCCGCTGTTCCCGCATCCTAAATATCCGCGGTCCAGCACTGCGATATTCCGAATCCCATGCCGCGACGCCAGGTAATACGCGATTCCCAGTCCGTGTACACCGGCGCCGATGATGGCCACATCGTAGCTCGACTTCAGCTCGTGTGACCGCCACATGCGTTGTTTGCGGAAAAGCTGCATTATGCCTTGCCACCGAGAAATTCGAGAGCCTTGAACCCCGCCGGCGTCACGTGGAACTCATGGCCTGCGTGCAAAATAGCCTCCCATACGCTTACCCCGTACTCTCGGCTCACAAGCACGTGGAACGCCGGCACCTCATCAATGTCGTCTCGCAAAACGATGCTGTGCACGTGCGCCACGCTGGCTTGTCCGCACGCCAGATTCTTCCACGCCCCAACATTCATCGACGTCAACTTGCGCAGCACGTCAACACTCCGCGGACCCCCGATCAGAAACTGCGCGAAAACGGAAGTCACGTCCGTCACGTAAATAGGCGGCGCCAGCGAAAGATCGTCCGTCGCCGGTACAGCCTCGAGTGTCGCCTGCACCGTGCCGCGCTTCGCAGGTTCACACGTCACCAGATAGTGCTGCGGCCCCAGACACCAGGCGCGCGCATCATGGACGGCCGGAAGGTTCTTCGTTCCCCAGCCTTTCAGATCGAGCTTCGTCATCCAGCTCACGTCGCTGATTCCCGCGCTCGTCGCCAGTTGTTCGGCTTCTTTTTGCGCCCAGGTGAAATAGGCCGGAACCCGCCAGCCGTGATGCTCCGCGAAACTGGCGCCCGCGCGCTCGTGCATTCGATAGAGAGGTGTCTGCCGGATCGCAGCCATCGTCACATCCTGAGCCGTTCGCCCGCCGGATCGTAGAATGCTTCTTCGACTACCCGTGCGCGAGCCGTGCCGCCCTCCACGCGAATGTCGATCTCGGAGCCTTCCACGGCGGACTGCGCCGTCACCCACGCGAGCCCCACGGCCTTCCCATTCCTCGGCGAATACCGCGCGCTTGTCACCCGTCCTCGCAGCGCGCCATCCGCGACGATCGCCGCGCCATCCTGCGGGATCGCGTCATTCAGCATGATGAAACCGACCAGCTTTTGCGCAGGCTCGGCTTCCGCATGACGCATCAGCGCGTTGCGGCCAATAAAATCCGCTTTATCCAGCTTCGCTACCCACGCCATGCCCGCTTCGTAGGGATTCGAGAGCGCATCCGTGTCCACTCCCACAATCACATGCCGCTTTTCCAGCCGTAGAAGCCGCTGTGCCTCCACCGCGAACGGCCGGATGTCGAATGGCTTGCCGGCTTCCAACAGCTTCCCCCACAGATACTCGCCGCACTCCGCCGGAAAATGAATCTCCCATCCCGTCTCCCCCACAAATCCAATCCGCATCAGCAACGCCGGAACGTCGGCCACTTCCGCTTCCCGGCAAGCCATGTAAGGGAAGTTCTGGCTGGTCAGATCGCACGCCGTTAACGTTTGCAGAACCTCGCGAGCCTTCGGCCCGGCCAGGTTCACCGCGGCCCGGCCGCCGGTGAGGTTCGTAATGTGCACGTCCCACCCGGTTCCCACCAGCCACCATTCCAGCCACTGCTGCACGAAATCCAGATTTCCCGTAGTCGTCGTGATGAAGTAGTGATCCTCCGCCAGCCGCGAGATCGTGCCATCGTCCAGCATCACCCCGGCTTCGTCACACAGCACGGAGTAGCGCACCCGCCCCGGCTTCAGGTCAGAAAACCGGTTGGTGTAAACCTTGTCCAGCAGTTTGCCCGCGTCCCTACCCTTCACGTCCAGTTTTCCCAGCGTGCTGACGTCGATGATCCCCACTCGTTCGCGCACCGCGGTGTACTCAGCTTCAACGCACGCCCGCTCAGCGTCGCCGGAAGCAGGCTTGTAATAGCGCGGCCGTTTCCACTCGCCCATGTCCATCCACACCGCGCCCAGCGCGTCGTGGGCGTCGTGCATCGGCGTGCGTCGTGTCGGATGATGCCTTGGACCCGCCAGCGCTCCAAGTGAAACCGATGGATTCGGCGGGCGGCCTGTCGTCACACCGGTCTCCGCCATCGTTCGCCCCGTTTCGTGAGCACAGATCCCGATTCCCGCCAGTTGGCACATCTTGCCCTGGCACGGGCCCATCGTAAGAGTCGTATAGCGTTTCAGCGTCTCGATCTGCTCGAACCCCTCGCTGATCCCGTCGCGCAGATCCACCGTGCTTACATCCGAGCAAAAACACACGAAAGAGCGCTTGTGAAACGCAATCTCCTTCGGAGGCAGTTCGGCGGCTCTCGTGAGCCAGGCGCCCGCCACCTCGCCCACCGCGCTTACGTTGGCCGGTAAATCCGTCGGCAAAAATGCGCCTCGCTCCTCGTTCCACGTCAACTTTCCGCCGGCTTGGTGCAGCAGCCCCGCGTCTGGCACCCGCTGTCCGCACATCACCACCAGGTCGCATGCGAATTCACCGCCCTGCGTTCTGATCCCGGTAACGTGGCTCGATCCCGCACCCTCCAGAACCGCCTCGGGGGGAACCGTCGCCACAACCGTGATTCCCGCTTCCCGCAGGTCACCCGCTACTTCGTCGGCTTGAGTGCCGCCGGCAACGATCACTGCCCGTTCGCCAGGCTTGATTCCGTGCAAATGAATCAGCCGCTGAACCGCGGTAGAGAGCATGATTCCGGGCAGATCGTTATTCGGAAAGGTGAACGGCACCTCGTAAGCGCCCGTCGCCACCACTACCCGCGCCGCTCGCAGGTGAATCAGGCGTTCGATGGCCCCCGCGTGTGGCTGCGTTTGCAGCACACCCAGCAGGTTGCCCTCATAAAGCCCGAAGCAATACGCCCGCGAAATGATATCGACCGTGGGCAACGATCGCAGCTTCTCCGTCGTAGCAGCAGGAATCCCTCCCGCGCGTTTCCGGTACCGCAGGTGCCCGCCCAGTTCCGGCTGATCGTCGATCAGCACAACCTGCGTCCCGTTTTGCCCCAGTTCGAGCGCAGCCTGCAGACCTGCCGGACCTCCGCCGATCACGGCCACTTCCGCATGCATCCATGAATGCTCGTAATCCTTTGACCCCTGGTCCGGGCCCGGCGCGTCGCCCAAACCTGCCGCTTTCCGGATAAACGGCTCCGCCGCGTGCCACGACCAGTCGTGCGTCATGGTCTTGTAGTACCAGCCCACCGGCATCAGCCGGTCAAAACGCTGCACCACCGAGAGCCAGTCGTTATCGAGCGACGGATACGCGTTCTGGTGCTTTACCTTCATCCCGGCGCGTGCCGGAGTCATGCAGGTCCTCACGTTGGGTGTGCCGTCCACATTCATCATGCAGTTCGGACACTTGCCCGCCGCGCACAGCAAACCCCGTGGCCGGTGATATTTGAAGCTGCGAGTGAAGATTCGCCGGCCGGCGCGGTACAGCGCCGACGCCACCGTGTCTCCGGGACGCCCTTCGATCTGTTGCCCCTCAAACTCGAATGTGAATTGCTCGGAGTTCTCAGCCATGGTCCGGGAAAAATGCCTCAACCACTTCGTTCGTCGTCGTGTTCCTCATGGCCTGGAGCCATTGCCGGCACCCCGAACGATGGAACCACCACTCCTTCTGCACGCCCGATTCATTCACCTTCGTGTACGTGTACTCCATCCACTCCGCCGCCGGAGCTTCCGGTTTCGGCCTGGTCTTAACCTCTCCGCCGAAGCGAAATTCGTAAACGCTGCGCTTGCCGCAGTGCGGACACGGAATCAGGAACGACACAACATCACCTCCCGAATACCTTCCGCGTCCCCGCCAGCGGAATCCCGCAGATGGCCGACGCCTCCATCGAGAGCGCGGCCATGTCTTCCGGCTCCAAGTGGTGAATGTCCGACTTGCCGCACGCCCTCGCCAGCATCTGAATCTCTAGCGTCATCGCGCGCAGCAGATTGGCGACCCTTTCCGCTCCCTCGTCCACATCCAGCCGTTTCATCAGCTCGGGATCCTGAGTCGTAATGCCCACTGGACATCGCCCCGTGTGGCAATGATGGCAGTGGTGCGGCTCCGTCCCCAGCTGCTCGTAATCTTCCACGTATAGCGGCCGGTTGCAGTTCAGCGCAATCAGCGCGGCAGTGCCGATATACACCGCATCCGCTCCCAGCGCGATTGCTTTGGCTGCATCCACGCCATCGCGAATGCCGCCCGCGATGATCAACTGCACTTCGCCATAAAGTCCGATGTCCTCGAGTGCCGCGCGCGCTTCGCACACGGCCGCTAATGTCGGTACACCGGTGTGCTCTTGGAGGATCGCTGGGGACGCGCCTGTGCCGCCTTCCATGCCGTCCACCACGATCACGTCCGCGCCTGCTTTGGCCGCCAGCTTGACATCGTCGAACACGCGGCTCGCGCCCATCTTGATGAAAATCGGCACCTGGCCGTCGGTGGCTTCGCGGAGCTCCTCGACCTTGATGATCATGTCATCCGGCCCAAGAAAATCCGGGTGCCGCGCCGGACTCCGTTGGTCCACTCCCACCGGCAGATCGCGCTGCTTCGCGATCACATCCGATATCTTCGATCCCAGCAGCAGTCCGCCTGTCCCCGGTTTGGCGCCTTGACCGATCGTCAACTCGATCGCATCGGCCATGCGCATGTGGTGGATGTTGATTCCGTAGCGCGACGGCAGGACTTCATAGATCAGCGTCCGGCTGTTTTCGCGTTCCGCCATCAGCATGCCGCCGTCGCCGGTCGTATTCGACGACCCCGCCGTCCGTGCGCCCCGCGCCAGAGCCACCTTGGCGTTATACGATAGCGCGCCCCAGCTCATCCCCGTGATCATCACGGGAATTTCGAGCTCGATGGGCTTGCGCGCGAACCGCTTCCCCAGCACGGTCTTCGTCGAGCACTTCTCGCGATAGCCTTCCAACGGAATCCGTGTCAAAGAACACGGCAGAAATGTCAGGTCATCGAACGTGGCCCACCGGCGCTCTCGCAGAGTTCCCCAGCCGCGAATGCGATATAGACCCGATGCCGCCTTGGCTTGAATATCCTCGATAACCGCGGGCTGAAACGTGCCGGAGGTTTGCATGACGTCCTTCACAGCGCCTCCTGCCAAACTTTCCATTCGCGTTTATCGAAATTCCAAAGCTTCTTGCCCGCCACCACTTTCTTGAAGTCCTGACCTCGCCTCGCCCCCGGCAGGTACTGCGCAAGCGTCGCATCGAGCCACGCCGCGTCTTCTTGTGAAGGTTCCTCTACCACGGCGTCCGTGCCCAGGCCCTGGATCTGCCCTCCCACAAAACACGTGGTCTCATACAACGAATCTGCGAACGCATCGCCGGCGTCGCCGCAAACCACCATGCGTCCCTTTTGACCCATGAACCCGGCCATGTACCCGCAATTTCCGGCAACCAGCACTGTGCCGCCCTTCATCGACACACCTAGCCTCGCCGCCGCGTCCCCGTGGATCACAACCGTGCCGCCGCGAATCGCCGCCGCTGCTCCGTTGCCGGCGCTGCCCCGGACAATCACCTCGCCGTTCATCATGGACTCTGCCAGTCCCCACCCGGCGCTCTCGTCGATCTCGATACGCGGCCCGTCAATCAGTCCGGCGCAGTAGTAGCCCACGCTTCCCGCAAAGCGAAGCCGCACCGGTTCCAGCACCGCTACTCCCAGGTTGTGCCGCGCTCCAGGATCTTCCACCACAATGTCACGTTCGCCCGCCGCGATCGCCCGCCGGATCTCCGCGTTGATTTCCCGTGTCGCTCGCCCGCCGCAACTTATCTTTGCCATACCCGCACTTCTTTCACCTGGGCCTCGCGAACCAGATAGGACCCCGGCACCGCCGCGCGAATTGCAATCTCTTCCGTGGCAACCGCCACGAACCGGTCCGTCTCCGTCATCACCAGCGGCTTGAGCGCAAATGCATCCTTCACGAATCCAAACTCGTGCTCGGTCGCCGCCAGGCAGCTGTACGACCCGTCCAGATCCCGCAGCATCCCGCCCAGGGCCTCACGCAGACCCCCGCCCTTCCGTAATTGTTCCGCCAGGTAAATCGCCACCACCTCCGAATCGTTCTCCGTATAAAAGTGCACCCCGCGCTGCTCGTACCGGCGACGCAGTTGGTGATAGTTCGTGATGTGCCCGTTGTGCACGATCGCCAGGTCTGGCAGGCCATGGCTCCAGAACGGCTGTGAGTGACTCAAGTCCACGCGCGATTCTGTCGACAGCCGCGTGTGCCCCAGGCCGTGTGTGCCTCGGAATTTCGAAATATGGTAGGTCTCTTCCAGGTTGTCCGGCGAGCCCGTTTGCTTGATGATCTCCAGCCGCCGGCCTATGCTCACGACCTCGAAATCGTGATCCAGCATTTCGATGGCGCGCGCCAGACCATCGAGATCCGTGCCGCCGCCGGCCTCAAAACGCGCGTACGCGCATGTCGCCGTGACTTCGCCGCAGCCGGGAAACGTTTCCAGTAGTCCCGAAATTCGTTTGGCTCTCGATTGTAGATCGCCCGATTCCCCCAGCTTCACCCGCACCGCGAAGCTTCCGTTCGCTGGCCGGCCAAACAGGGCCACGCCCGCGGAGTCCGGCCCGCGGCATCCCAACGCTCGGAGCATGCCCAGTACCGTCTGCCCGACCTCGGCCTGATCACCATCCTTCGCGAAAAATCCGACGATGCCGCACATGGGGTTTTAGAAATACTCGCAGTATACTACCAGTATGCTGGACTCTCCGGCAAGCTCGGTCTTTCTGCGAAATGGCGCTCGCCCTTCCTAAACCCGATACCCTCGTCGAAGGAGAGGTCGAGCGGGTCTATCGCCTGTTGCGCGAATGGCTCATTTCTGCGCAGCTTCCTCCGGGTGAGTTTCTCTCCGATGCCGCTTTGGCCGAGAAGTGCAACACCAGCCGCACTCCCGTCCGCGAAGCCTGCGGCCGCCTCGCCCAGGACAAATGGTTGTCCCTCATTCCGCGCAAAGGCTATCTGGTCAAGCCGATTTCTGCCCGCGACATCGTCGAGCTCTACGAATTCCGCAAGTTATTGGAATGTTTCGCCGCTGAGAAGGTCGCGCAGGCCGCCACGCCCGAGCAACTCGCCGAGCTCAAAAGCATCGTCGCCGTCGAAACCAGGCCCCGCGCCGATCTGCAGAAGATTCTGGTCGCCAACGAAGCTTTCCACCTACGACTCGCGGAGATTGCCGGCAACCAGCGCGTCATCGATCAGCTCCGTCTCGCCCTCGGCTACGTCCGCCGTCTGGATACCCTCTGCACCCAAACCGTGCCCGGCTGGATCGGTCACCGCGACATCGTTCGCGCCATCGAATTACGCAAACCTGCCGAGGCCCACAAAGCCATGGCCGCCCACGTGGAGCACTCCCTGGAGAAAATGATCCGCTTGTTTAGCAGTTGACGACAGGTCATTCACACCTGCCCTCGAAATACATCTCCCGTCTCGTCAACAGCCGTTGCGGCCGTCCGGTTGCCAGCATCGGTTTCCGCTGCTATCGTCAGAAACGATGTCCGGCCGCCGCGCTGTCGTTGCCCGGTGAAACTATATGCAGTTTTTCAAGAACAAAGCCATTCCCATTTCCGGACATTTCAGTGAGACTCGCCACGGAAAACCTCCCGGCACGCGCAACCGCACGCAGCCTCTATTCAGGTTGTGGATTGGGGTGGGTGGTGGGATTCGAACCCACGGCCACTGGAACCACAATCCAGCGCTCTACCAGCTGAGCTACACCCACCGTGGAGGGAACGCCTCTAGTGTAACAACGCCGGAGCCAACTCGCTACCCGCGCCCTAACTGGGGGATTGGCCGGCGATTTGTAGTGCTACCGTCATCGTTTCGCAACACCGATTCTGGTAGTCTCTGTAAAACACCCCCGAGTGCAATTTCGTAGAGGAGTTTTCAATGGTTAACGGCAAAAGTCTTTGCGTTCGTGGTTTGCTCGCAGCGCTGTGGGTCGGCCTCGCATTTCACGGCACGACCATGGCCCAGTCCACTTTCGGCACCATCCTGGGCACCGTGAAGGACAATTCCGGAGCCGTGGTGCCCAAGGCGACCGTCAAAGCCACGGATACCGATCAGAACACCAGCCGCGCGGTCACAACCAATGCGGATGGTGACTACGAGTTCGTGAACACTCCCGCCGGCCATTACAAACTAGAGGTCGAAGCCGCGGGATTCCAGAATTTTGCAGCCACCGAACTGACTCTCGTAGCCCGTCAGACCCTGCGCGTGGACGTGAACCTGCAGGTAGGCCAGTTAGCAACCGCCGTCGAGGTCGAGGCCGCCGCCGGTGTCATCGCCACCGATACCCAGACTGTGCAATCCAGCCTGGACGGTAACGCGCTGCTCACGCTTCCCGGCAACGTCCGCGGAACCAATGGCAGCACCAGCCCGTACGCTCTGATCGCCTCCCTTCCGGGTGTGCAACCAGATGACAGCGGCAACTTCTCCATCCAGGGTGGCTTGCAATCGATGTCGCAGTTCTCCCTCGACGGCATCTCCATCACGAATGTGGGCGGCAACAGCCCCCTGACCGAAGCGTTCCCTTCCATGGAGAGCATTTCCGAGATCAAGGTTCAGGGCGTCGGAAACGCCGCCGAATTCGCCGAAGTCGGCGATGTCACTACGGTCAGTAAGAGCGGCACCAACGATATTCACGGCGACCTGTTCTGGTATCACCAAAACTCCGCTCTCAATGCGACGGCTTTCGGCCAGCAGGAGAAGCCTCACCTGATCAGTAACGACTTCGGTGCGTCCATGGGCGGGCCGGTACTGCTCCCCCACCTCTATAACGGCAAAAACAAAACCTTCTTCTTCGGCACCTACGAAGGTCTCCGCCTGCCGCGAGGTGAGACCATTCAGAACGAAGTGCCCACACAAGCCGAACGCAATGGAGATTTCTCGGGGACCGGAATTGTCGTCAAGGATCCTGTCACCGGACTCCCGTTCCCCGGTAACAAAATCCCATCCAGCCGCTTCAGTTCAGTTGCGCTCGGATTTCTTGCGCTCTATCCCCTGCCCAATGCCGGTGACGTCAACGCCGTTCACGCGGCGAACTTTATCGCCAACCGGGACCAAAGCGTTAACCAGGATCAGTACGACGTTCGCATCGACCACTACTTGACGTCCAATATGTCCATTTTTGGACGCTGGAGCTGGAAGAACGCCACGCAGGCGAACCCGCAACAACTGGCGGTTCCCTCCGAGAACATTGCCGTTTCTTATAAGATGCTCACCACGTCCTGGAATTGGAATATTCGCCCGAACCTGATCAACGAGTTTCGCTTTGGCTTCACCTTGAATCCGTATAACCAGGTGTTGCCCTTCGATGGCGCCAAGTTCACCAATGCTCTCGGCATGGTGGGAGTCGGCCCGACGTATCCTTTCAACGGGCTGCCGGAGGTCGATATGGGCAATTACACCTGCCTCTGTACCGATCGCGGAAACTCGGTCTCGCAGAACAATACGTATCAGTGGAACAACAACACCACCTGGACCAAAGGCAAACACACCTTCAAGTTCGGTTTTGACATCCGCAAAATCAAGGCGGTCTCGGCTCTTGGCTTCATCGGCGGCGACAACTATGGCAACTTCAACTTCAGCGGAGGATTTACCGGCGAACCGTTTGGCGATTTTCTTCTCGGCCTGCCCAGCGGCACCGGCATCGATACCGTACAGCACGATAACTTCGGCCTTTCCATGCAGTACGCCATTTACGGCCAGGATAGTTTCCGCGTCACCTCGAAGTTGACGTTAGAGTATGGCGTGCGCTGGGAATATCATCCCGGCTACACCGATCAGTTCGGAAACATCGGCAACTTCGATCCGAGCGTCGCTAAATCCGGCCTCGTGACCTATCCAAATGGCGCCGAGAACACGCTCGCTCCTCTGTTCCTGGCATCCTTTGACGCTTGCCCTCAATTGAACAGCACATCAGGACCTTCGGAAAATGGCGCTCCGTGCACTCCGGTATTCGATGCGAGCCATGCCCACGTTCCCAACGGCCTCCGCACATCCTCGTATCGCGTATCGCCTCGGTTTGGTTTCGCATACCGCCCGTTCAACGACAAGACGGTCTTTCGCGGCGGCTTCGGCATGTTCGACACGCCCAGCATGGGCTCCATCTATTACGCGCTGACGGGAACCCTGCAATCCAACACCATTACGTATTCGAACGTCGCCGCGAATGGCGGCCCGATCTTCGCTTGGCCGCAAATCGGCACCAGCGCCACGGCCGGCGCCGCCGCTCCGTTCGGCACCGCTTACTTCGGCACTGCCAACGCGGTCCACTGGAAAGAGCCCTACACCATGCAGTGGAACTTCTCCATTGACCGCGACCTCGGCTTCAACACCGGCCTGCGCGTCTCCTACATCGGCCAGGGCACCCGCGATCTGGTTTGGGCGCCGGATCTCAACCAGTCCTACTATTCGACTACCTTCTACGCGCAGCAGCCCCTCGGCCAGCGTCCCTTCCCGAACTGGGGCGTGGTCAACACGCGAGCTGTTGGCGCCAACATGAATTACAACTCGCTCCAGGCCGAGCTCACTCACCGCTTCCAAAAAGGTCTGACGTTCAACTCCTCGTTCACCTGGGCGAGAAATCTTGCCGACAATCAAGGTCCCGTTCCCGACCACTTCGCCGACGAAAACGCCGGCTCCCGTTCCATGGATCTGTACAACCTGCGCGACGAATACGGTCCGGTCTGGGGCACGCGCAAGTTTCGCTGGCTCACCACCGCGGTCTATGAACTGCCGTTCGGCCGCGGCAAGCAGTTTATGTCTTCCAGCAGCCGGGCCGTCGACGCCATTGTCGGTGGGTGGCGGTTGAGCAACATCTTCCTGCTGCAAACCGGTCCTTTCGAAACGCCTTATTTCGGAAATGGCGATCCATCGGGCACAGGCTCGGGCGTGTACGAAGGCCGGAATCAGCACCCGGATCGCGTCGGCAATGGGTCGCTGTCCAACCCAACCGCCGGCGAGTGGTTCAATGTCAATGCCTTCGTTTGCCCGGGAACCCCGGGTTGGGCAACCGGCACGCCATGCACGATCGGCGACAACCCCGGAACGGACCTTGCTCCCATCGGCCGCTTCGGCAACTCCGGTATCGGAGTCGTCACCGGACCTGGAACGGTGAACCTATCCACCGCACTCGGCAAATCTTTCCGCATCGCCGAGCGGTTCCAGGTGAAACTGGAAGCTTCCTTCACCAACATCTTCAATCACGTGAACCTGTCCGACCCGGATCGCAACATCACCGATCCTTCATTCGGACAGATCACGAGCGCTCGCCTGGCTGATTTCGGCGGCTACCGCACCGGTCAGGTTTCCGCCCGCATCGAGTTCTAAGTCAAACACCGCTTACGTCGTCGGGGGCCTCCGCCATGGAGGCCCCCACTTTTTTTTAGCGCGACAGCCGCCAGCAACAGAACCACCGGATCCACCGGAAGACGGTAGCGCGCCGAGGCGAGCGTCAGATAAGCCGCCAGCGGGTAGATGATCGGAAAGAGGATTACGGGAAACGCGGTGGGAACGTCCTCGCGAACTAAGACAACCACGCCGCCGAGCGCGGCGATCGCCGCCAGCAGATTGAACAGCAAGATCCCGCCGAACGCGAGCGAATGCCGAGACATCAAATCGTCCAGCGGGTGTTGCGAACCGCCCGACCAGAAAGCCACGAACCGGCTCCAAATGAGGTCGATTTCGCGCGCCGGATTCGCAAGGATGAACTGCATCGCTTCCTGCTTCTTCTCCTCCATGTAAGCCGTCTCGCCGAGTTCTATGTACCGGGCGCGGTCGGCTGCGTTGTCGATCGGGTGCAACGGGCCCGCCCAGCGGCCCTGTGTACGCTCATTGTTTCCCATCCAGAGTTGCAAACCCATAACGGACCGCAGTGGAACGAAAGCATGGAAAACCTCGTAGTTGCGGACCGTCCAAGGAGCGCAGCAAAGAAGCGCCGCACACAACGCCACCGCGGGGCGCGCGAGATCGCGTGTCCGGTACGCCAGCCAGCCCAGAAAGAACGGCACCAGGGCCACGAGTGTCGCGTTCGTCATGGCAGCGAAACCCCACAGCAATCCGTATGCGATCCATCCGGCGGCACTCCGGCCCTCGGCCATCCGCAGGGTTGCCCAAACGATCGCGGCCACCAGCAAGGCGGAAAGCGACACGTCCCATATCGAAACGGTAAATTTGATGGCATTCGGAAACACCGCCCACAACCAGGCCGCAACGGAAGCTACCGCCTCACCTCTGATCCGTCTTCCCGCAAGGAACAGCGGCACGCAGACCAGCGTGGAGAACACGCAGTTCAGCAGAACCGCGGCAACATACGAGCCGAAACTGTAGATGCCGAACAGCCGAAAGCAACCGGCGATCAGCAGCGGATATACCGGAGTCATCCATGCCGTAGGGCCGGTCTCGGCGCGAAACGGCGAGCTGAATCCCTTGCCGGATGCCAGAGCGTACGCGATGTTTCCCGGTTCGAGCAGAAAGGGAATCGTGCTCAGCGCTTGTCGCGTTCGTGGTTGTTGGTACTGCCAGACGTAACCAAGACGCAACCCGAGAGCGACTATGACAATCAGCGGTAGTGATGAAGCAACGCGCGCGATTCTCCGCAAGATTTTTTCCAGCGATTCTTCAACTCTGTTTTACAATACGAATTCATGGTTGCCAAAGTGAGCGTTGAATCCTCTCGTCTCATGCCTGAGGTGAGCTCCCGTTACGTTGTGGAAGACCAGCAGCGCATGGCGCTGGCCAGGAATTACTTCGCATGGCAGGGCCGGCTGGTGACGCGTGAGCTGGGGCGCCGCGTGGTCGAAGTCGGCTGCGGTCTGGGAAATTTCACCGAGATGTTACTGGATCGTGACCTGGTGATCGCGGTCGATCCCGAGCCTGGTTGCACCTCACGCCTCAAGCAGCGCTTTGCCGACCAGAGCAACCTCCTCGTCTTCACGTGCGATACGCAGAGTGCCGCGTTTTCTCACCTGGCGGCATTCCAGCCGGATTGCTGCGTCTGCCTGAACGTTCTCGAACACATTCCCGACGATGCCGGTGCTCTCCGCGCCATGGCGTCGCTTCTCAAAAGCGGCGGCAGGATCGTCCTGATCGTGCCCGCATTCCAGGCGCTTTACGGACTCATCGACAAGAAGCTCGGCCACCGGCGCCGTTATACCCGCATGTCTCTCATGAATCTCGCTGCTGTCGCGGGGCTTCGCGTTCGCAAGGCTCACTACTGGAATGCGCTGGGCTTCTTCGGCTGGTGGGCCAACGCGCATGTTCTTCGCCGCGAAGCGCAATCGGAAGGTCAGATCGGAATGTTCGACCGCTACATGGTGCCCGTCATCTCGCGCGTGGAAGAGTGGGCGACGCCTCCGTTCGGCCAGTCGCTATTCGCCGTGCTCGAAAAGCCGTAATGGCCTCCGCGCTCATCGCCGGTAGCAGCCGCTGTCCGAACACCAGCTGCGCGCTACCGCATTGAGTCCGATGCCGCTCGCAGGACTGTTTGAATCGTTCCTGCCTCTGCACAATCCGCTTGGTTTCGGTGCCGGCGATTTCGTGGAACTCGCGATCGCCATCTTTTTGCTGGTAGCGACGCTTGCCTGGCGGCCATGGATTCAGCCGTACGCGTCACGGCTCGCGGTTAAAACCGGCTGGTGCATGCTGGTGCTCGCACTTCTTCCCATCGCCCTGCGCCTGGCCCTTCTTCCCCATCACCCGGTCCCCACGCCCGACATCTACGACGAATTCGGTCATCTGCTGGTCGCCGATACGCTGCGTCACTTTCGTTTGGCGAATCCGCCGCATCCGATGCACCGTTTCTTCGAAACGTTCTTCGTCTTGCAGGAACCGACTTATAGTTCGATCTATCCCATCGGTCAGGGCTTGTTACTGGCGATTGGCGGGGTTCTGTCCGGCAACGCCTGGGCCGGCGTCCTCATTGCCACCGCCGCTTTTTGCTCGCTGACGTATTGGATGCTGCGCGCGTGGACGACGCCGGGTTGGGCGCTCGTGGGCGGCGCGCTGGCGGTTATCGAATTCGGCCCTCTAAACCAATGGATGAATAGCTACTGGGGCGGCGCGATTCCCGCCGCGGCCGGCTGCCTGGTGTTCGGCGCGTTGCCCAGACTGCGGGATGAGGGCCGACTGCTGAACGGTGTCTGGCTCGGCCTTGGCCTCGCTCTGCACATGCTCACGCGCCAGTACGAGTCCATCTTCCTGTTTCTCGGCGTCCTGCTTTTCTTCATTCACGATCTTCGAAATCCGCGGGCCTTGGTCAAACTGGTCCGGCCCGCCGCGGTCGCGGCCACCATCGTTGGGTTCGCGCTGATCGTTACTCTCCTGCAGAACAAGAGCGTCACCGGAAGCTGGACCGTGCTGCCGGAGATGCTGAGCCAGTATCAATACGGCGTACCCGCGGGGCTAACGTTCCAAGCCGATCCCGTGCCGCATCGCGAGCTCACCCCGCAACAGGCGCTGGACTATCAGATGCAGCGCGGATTTCGAAGTGGCGGCGGCGAGACGTGGCGCACTTTCCTCCTGCGACTCGAGTACCGCGTGCGGTACTACCGCTTCTTCTTCCTGCCGCCGCTCTATCTCGCGCTACCCTTCTTCTTCACTGCTCTCCGCGAGCCCCGGTTTGTCTGGGTGCCTCTGACGATCGCCGCGTTCGCCCTGGGCGTCAACTTCTTCCCGGCATTTCAGTTTCACTACATCGCGGCGATTGCCTGCCTGTTCGTCCTGATGAGCGTTACCGGACTCGATCGCCTGAGTCATCTCACGATTCGCAGGCAACCTGCCGGCGATCGCGCCGCCGCGCTCATTATCTTTCTTTGCGTGGCGCAGTTCGCGTTCTGGTATTCGCTGCATATCTCTGACGCACGCGAGTTCTCCGCAGAGATACGTCAGTACGAAACGTGGAACGGCCTCAATCACGCTAATGCGCAGCGCCGCATTGCCGTCAACCAGCAGCTGGCACAGATCCCCGGTAAGCTGCTGGTCATCGTTCGTTATTGGCCGCAGCACATCTTCCAGCAGGAATGGGTCTACAACGCCGCCGACATCGATGGCTCACGCGTCGTGTGGGCTCGCGATCTCGGCGCCGGCGAAAACGAGAGTCTGTTGCGCTACTACTCCGACCGCGCCGCATGGCTCCTGGAGCCGGATGCCCGCCCGCCCAGGCTTAGCCCTTACCATCCGGCGCCGGTGACGTTGGAAAGTCCGTAGGATCGCGCCATGTTTCTGTTTGACCTGTTTCGTTCCTTTCTGCCCCTGCGCAATCCGATCGGTTTCGGAGCGAGCGACTTCGTCGTCCTGACCTTTGCCGCGATTCTCGTTCTGCTGGCGCTCCTGTGGCGGCCTGTCATCGAAAACGCGATTCGCCGGCTGGCGCCGTGCACGGGCTGGTCGATGCTGCTGCTCGCAACTTTGCCGGTTGTTCTGCGGCTCCTGTTGCTCGCGCACCATCCCGTTCCGGCTCCGGCGGTTTCCGACGAGTTCAGTCATCTGCTGGTTGCCGACACGCTGCTGCACTTCCGGCTCGCCAACGCATCGCATCCTCTGCACCAGTTCTTTGAAACGTTCTTCGTGTTGCAGGAACCCTCATACAGTTCGATCTACGCCATTGGCCAGGGCTTGATCCTGGCGCTAGGGCGGATGCTATTTGCTCACCCGTGGGGCGGCGTGGCGCTGGCTACTGCAGCGCTGTGTTCTCTCTGTTACTGGATGCTGCGCGCCTGGACGACGCCCGTCTGGGCGCTGGCCGGCGGCCTGCTATGCGTCATGCAATTCGGCCCGCTGAATCAGTGGATGAACAGCTACTGGTGCGGATCGCTTCCCGCCGCAGCCGGCTGCCTGGTTTTCGGGGCGTTGCCCAGGCTGCGCGAAGCCGGCCGTGCACGCGATGCTGCGCTGCTCGGGCTTGGTCTGGGCATCAGTTTTCTGACACGCCCTTACGAATCGGTCTTCCTGATGCTCAGCGTGCTGTTGTTCTTTGTTCCGTCACCGCGAGCACTCATTCGCTGTGTACCGGTTGTGGCTCTGGCCGTCGCGCCGGCTATCGTCCTGACACTGGCGCAAAACAAGCAGGTTACCGGAAGCTGGACCACGTTGCCCTACGTACTCAGCCGCTACCAATACGGCGTGCCGACTACATTCACGTTTCAGCCGGTTCCCGTGCCGCACCGCCGGCTCACCCCGGAGCAGCAGCTCGATTACGATGTGCAGTCGGCCGTTCACGGCAAAGAACCCGACAGTCCTGGCCGCTATCTCGCGCGCCTCGTGTTCCGCTTACGCTTCTTCCGTTTCTTCTGGGTCAGCCCGCTCTATCTGGCACTGCCGTTTTTCCTGCTGACCCTGCGCCGCAAGCGGTTTCTCTGGGTCCTGGGAACCATCCTGCTGTTCGCGGCAGGGTCAAATTTCTATCCCTATTTCTATCCGCACTACATTGCTGCTGTGACCTGCCTGTGCGTGCTGGTCAGCATTGCGGGGCTGGAGCGTCTCAGCCGTTTATCGATGCGCGGAAAGCCGGTGGGACAGGATGCCGCCCAATTGATCCTGCTCCTTTGCGTGGCTCATTTCGTCTTCTGGTACGGCGTTCATCTGTTCGAGAACCCTGCATTCGCCGGCAGCCTCGAACAATTCGAAACCTGGGATGTCATCAATCACGCCGACCCCGGAGGCCGGATCGCCATTCACGATCAGCTCGTAAAAAGCCCCGGCCAGCAACTCGTCTTCGTGCGTTACTGGCCGCGCCATACCTTCGAGGAATGGGTTCACAACGCGGCGGATATCGATGGCTCACCCATAGTGTGGGCGCGCGATCTGGGCGCGGGCGAAAATGCGAAGCTGATTCGGTATTACCGGGATCGTACTGCCTGGCTGCTGGAGCCTGACGCACGGCCGCCGAAGCTGACGCTCTACGCAGCTACGCCGTTCGAAACCGTGCCCTAGAGCGCGCGAGCCCGCAGCGTCCTCTGGACCGCTTCCTCAAGCGGCATCGCGGTGAACGGCGTATCGATCCGAGCGGTAGCGCCGGCCTGAAGCTTGTCGCCGGCAGGTCCGGAAACCAGCACCGGCACGCTGGAACGCATGCCCTTGATCTGCCGGATGGCCTGAACGCTGCCGCTGCGCGTGTCAAGCACCACGAGAGCCACACGCCCCGGCGTCTTGTGGAACGCCGACGCCGCTTGCGCAACATTGTCGGCGAGCGCGACGTTGTAGCCGTGCCGCTCCAGAGCGGTCTTCGCCACGAGGCGCTGCTGCTCGTCCTTTTCCACGACCACGATGACTTTCCGCGTGTCGACGGCCTTTGCGGTCATGCTCCCCAACGCACGTTCGATCGTCTGCGAAACCCGCATGGCCGAGACGTAGTTGCTGTCGGCTACGGCAAAGTACGCCGTGCCCAGCATGACCGTCAGGCAAACCAGCGCCACGATGACATCCGCGTAGTCCTTGAACGAGAGCGGACGGTAACCATAAGGAATCTCGCGACCTTGACCCACGGTCTGCGCCGCCGAAACCACGGTCTTCGGCAGGTCTTCTTCGGATGACGGAGCAATCCTCGGCATCATACCGGCACACTCCTCCTCAGCCGTCTCTTCACTGGTTCAGACCCGGCGTCGGCTTAAGATTTGTCGATCATGATGACCTTAGCCCGAACCCTAACTTTGGACAATCGGGCATTCACCCGGTGTAATAGGAGCGTGGGATTTGTTCTCTGGATTGCGGGTGACGTAGCGTGGGCGCAAGGAACATATGAATCACGCGCCATGGGCTCCGCCGTCATTTCGGCGACGGATCTGTTCCGGCAGCGTGACTTCCGCTCCGCGCGACGCCCGCCGAACATTCTCGATCCCAGTTACGTCGGCTGGTTCGCGTCATTGTCGGACGTGAATGCGCGGTTACGAGCGAACCGGAGTGCTATGCTGATTTCCAGGTATGATCCCCGTTCAGGAAGCCGTCAAAAAGGCGGTCGCATTCGCCGGCGCAGTTCTTGAGCCCCAACGGGTCGGCACTATTCTCCTCGAAGAAGTCGAGCCAGCAACTGAAAATGGAGAGGAAGTTTGGAAGATCACGCTGAGCCTCACCGACCCGGGTTCACCGCTGTCCTTTTCTGGGCATAGGCAATACAAAACGTTCACGGTCAATGCCGATACCGGTGAAGTCGTCTCGATGACCATCCGACAACTGAACGGATCAACTTGAGCTGGTTCGATCTCCTGATCGAAAAGCATCGTGCCAACGGTCTGCTAATCGATACAAACCTACTTCTCCTATATCTCATCGGCAGGACGAACAAGAGCCGAATTCCCTTGTTCAAGCGGACGCAACGGTACACCGTTGAAGACTTTGATCTCCTGAAGCTTCTGCTCTCGCAATTCGAGACACTGATCACTACTCCACACGTTCTCACCGAGGTGAGCAATCTCTCTTCGTTGCAGGAGCCGGAACTCTCACGACTGAGAACCCTGTTCAAAGAAACCACTGAGCACACACTGGAGCTGTACGACGAGAGCCGCCATGTTATGTCTGATCGAGCGTTCAACCGGCTCGGTTTGGCCGATGCCGCGATCGCGACTGTGTGCCGTCGTAGCCTGCTTGTGCTAACGGATGACCTGGAGCTGTATCACGCCCTTACGATACGAGGCGTCGACGCAATCAACTTCAACCACATCCGCACGTACTTCTGGCACCGCTGACTCACAGTCCCGCCTTCTTCCACAACTCGTCGACGCGCAGTTTCACCTCGCGCGACATCCGGATCTCGCCGGGCCAGGGCCGCGAAAAGCCTTCGCCCGGCCATTTGCGCGTAGCGTCGATTCCCATCTTCGAGCCAAAATTGGGGAGCCGGCTGGCGTGGTCGAGCGAATCCACGGGCCCGAGCGTGAACTGAATGTCGCGCTCGGGGTCGATATGGTTCAGCGCCTTCCATGCCACTTCGCTGACGTTCTGCACATCGACATCTTCGTCCACCACCACGATGCACTTGGTGAACATGGCCTGACCCAGACCCCAGATGGCGCTCATCACTTTGCGTGCGTGCCCGGGATACGACTTCCGTATCGCGACCAGCATCAGGTTGTGGAAGATGCCTTCCGCAGGCATCGAGATGTCGCGAATCTCCGGTACTTGCAGCCGCATCAGCGGGAGAAAAATGCGCTCGATGGCCTTGCCCATGTAGTAGTCCTCCATGGGCGGCGGCCCGACGATGGTCGTCGCGTAAACCGGCTCCCTGCGCTGCGTGATGCAGGTGACGTGAAATACCGGATACTCGTCGGCCAGCGAGTAGTAGCCGGTATGATCGCCGAACGGTCCTTCCGTGCGCAGCTCGCCCGGCGTGACGTAACCTTCGAGCACGATCTCGGCATTCGCCGGCACTTCCAGATCGCACGTCTGGCACTTCACCATCTCGACCGGGCTCGACCGCAGGAACCCGGCAATCATCATCTCGTCAAGATCCGGCGGCAGGGGCAGGATGCCGGAGTACATGGTGGCCGGATCGGAGCCGATGGCCACCGCAACCTCCATGCGACTTTGCCCGGACTGCGCCAGCATGCGCCGGTAATGCTCGGCCCCTTGTTTATGCGTCTGCCAGTGCATCCCTGCGGTGCGCTCGTCGTACACCTGCATGCGATAGACGCCGCAATTGCGCTTGCCCGTCTCGGGATTCTTCGAAAACACCATGGGCAGGGTGATGAAACGGCCGGCATCTTCCGGCCAGCACTGCAAAACGGGATAGTCGAGCAACGAAAATCCCTCGCGCTTGATCAGCTCCTGGCACGGCCCCTTGGAAACGATCTTGGGGAAGAACGCTCCCATTTCCGCGAGCTTCGGCAGCATCTTCAACTTGCCGATCAGCCCTTCGGGCATTCGCATCTCGAGATATTCGACGATGCGGCGAGCGATTTCGTCGACCGATTCCACTTCGAGCGCCAGCTCCATTCGCCGCATGCTGGCGAAGCTGTTGATGAGCACGGGAACCGCAGAGCCCGTCGGCCGTTCGAACAACAGCGCCGGCCCGCCGGACTTCACGGAGCGGTCCGCGAACTCGGCAATCTCGAGCACCGGATCCACCGCGAACGGGATCCGTTTGAGCTCGCCTGCCTGTTCCAGCTTGCCAATGAAGTCGCGGAGGTCGCTATAGGCCATCGGAGAGAGTTCTATTATGACGGCACGCGGCAACCCGCCGCAAAATGCTACGCCGCGATCCGGTTTGTGGTTTCCTCGATCATGGCGAGAAGGTCGGCGGCGTTGATCGGCTTGGACACGTAGCCGTCCATGCCGGCGCTCAAACAGCGCTCTTCGTCGCCCTTCATGGCGTGGGCCGTCATGGCGATGATGGGAAGGTGGCGGCCGGTGCCGGCCTCGCGGTCGCGAATCGTGCGCGTGGCGACG